>VTLG01006427.1_pt1 | contig 15081 bp, 21 predicted proteins | sample 4694571 | NCBI WGS metagenome assembly VTLG01 (sample SAMN12604809, study PRJNA352737) | marine metagenome | biome: ENVO:00000447; feature: ENVO:00000209|ENVO:00000569|ENVO:01000036; material: ENVO:00002151; isolation source: viral sequences binned using virsorter ...
CTCCCAGTGGTGTTAGTCTTTTCTTTGCCAAGTGGCTTCATCAAAGGATCTATACTCATCTTGATACTTGAGAACGTGAATCATATCTGCAGTAGCAGTTAGTCTCCAAGATGTCTTTTGCCTGGTTTTTTCGGAGGCAAACTTCCACAGTAGCTCAGTGGTGTCTAAGTCTTGAAAGAGAATTTCAAAGAGCATGTCTTCCAAGGCACCTTCTGAGGTTAGTCTTTCTGGTGCGGTAAATATGGACATAATTTCCTTAGGTAAAAGTGAAGGGAGGCCAACCCGAAGGCTGACCTCCCAGTGGTTATAAGATACCGCAGGAAGCTTTGGCTTCCTGGATATTATTGAAAACCTGAAGGTTGAATCTTCCAGATTTTCTAGATTCATAAACAGCCAATTGGTTGCCAAGATTACGAATGACAAACCCATGGGCTTGAAACAACTTCTCTGCTCGCTTTGATACGAGTTCGGCTTTTTTACGAGCCATTGGTTCCTCCTGGGTTTGGTGGGATGGGGCGTAAGCCCCACCCCACACAGTGGTTAGATCTAACTGTTAGTTAGTCGTGTTGTGGTTCTCACGATTCGCCTTAGTTAGATGAACTTCTCCGAGACCCTGCTTCTCGCACCAGGTCTTCATTTTCTGGCATTCCTTCTGCCGTTTATTGATGACCTGAAGTTCTACCACGATAGCGGTATAAACTTCATTGGTGGGTCTCTTCTCCGAAGTGCCTTGTACAATATCCAAGTTAGCGTATTGCTTCTCGTTAAGAGTAGCAAAAGCTTTAGGGATGAGAGTACGTGGTCCAGAGAAATGTTCGTTCCCTGAATTTGTCTGCACTTCAAGAAGCGTTGTATCCGCCTTAGTGGTCAATTGAGCATGACGTTTGCGAAGAGTACCGACTCGCTCGGTCACGGGCACCAGCTTGCCTTCCTTGCCTTTTAGGGCAGGACTCAATTGACCAAGAAGGAAGTCAACATTGCTTTCCTCGACGTCGTCCAAGGTGGGCGAGTCGGTGTCCAGGAAGTAAAGGGTATAATCCAATAAACCCTGGTACGTGTTGACAGCAGAGCGACCAGTGGCCTTATAATGTTTGAGATCCCGTGATGGTGCTGGGGTGTTACGCTCAAACAATGTAAGCTTCGGCCCAGCTTGAACGAAGTGGAAAGCGTTGTCACGTGCTTTCTCAGCCTTCCTCTGCTGGGCTTCGGTCATTGTTGTGAAGTCGAACTGAAGGACTTCTTTAATGACACCAGCATTACCAGGAATGAGATCAATGACACGGTCGTCAGAAAGTTCGTTTAAGCGAACCTCTTCCTTGTGCATATCAACTCTCCTAGCGATTGCAGTCCCACGAGCTTTGTCGTACCACGCTTCACCCAAGGTACGGGTTTGCAGTGCGGTTACGACTTCGCCCGCTGACCTAGCTTTTTCAACTCGGTTGACAAAGTAGGTCAGATCTTTCAGCACCATAAGCCGTGTACTGTCCTCCGCAGACGATTGCTCATCTGCAGCCTTGGCTTGGCGAGCAGCGGTGCTGCCAGTCGCTAGTCCCCTAGTTCTCAGACTAGCCCGAAGACTAGAAGGATCGAACTGTGGGATTTCCTGCTCTGGACTTTCCTGCTTGGCTTTATTAGCCATGATACTACTGCTCCTTTCGGGACTCGTCCCGATGAGGTAAACAGGCAGAGATCCGAGTGACCTCACAGCCTGGGTCTGTAACGTAGACCAAGCGTTTGAGAGAGTTATTTATAGGTGATCGAACCTACCCTATTTTTTCAGGGCGTACCTCGTGGTGGGTACAAGAGACGCAGGAGTTCTTGGAGGACCCTTCCTACCAGTCGCAGACGGTTTAACACTGACCACGCAAGCCAGCAGCGTCCCATCACAGGTGGGTAAAGGGGCAGAGTTTGTGCAGTTGCTCTTAGAGCAGGAACACAAAAAATGTTCTTCCCCCCTCTCTCTCGCCTCTAGAGAAACTGGCTATCTCGGTGATCCAGGTTAGGATTGTTCCGCTCGGTACTCGACCAGTGGATTGTACTCCACTCACTTAGAGTGTCCTGCTGTTTAGCCTATCCAGTCCAGCCAACCGAACGTCTTATCCTCTCCCGCCCAGTTTCGTATTTTCTACATATTACGAAGAAGATTATTTTTTAAAAACCCTTTAGGGCTTCAGTCTAGGTTCTAAGTCATACCGAGGAGGAACGACGACGTTGACTTAGGTTCTAGATTTTTCTAAAATCATCCGTAATATGTAGAAAATCCGAACCTGGGAACACGGGAGAGGATGTTCGGTTCAGCTGGACTGGATTGGCTAAACTGCAGCCGACATCTCTTAATGAGTTGCAGTTCAATCCAGTATGGTTGAATACCGAATCGGAACTATCCTGGGTCACCAGATAGTTCCGTTTCTCTAGTGGGGAGAGAGAGGGAAAGAACACAAAAAAAATAGGTCGGATTTCCTCTAGGAAATCCGATCCTTATGGTGTTCTTTGGGGGGGCCGAGGGGGGTGCAGTAGGGGGGGGGAGGGCTTTTTGGGGTGGCCTCGGTCTCACCACTATAACACTGTTTTACACATCCTACAGCAAATTTTGAATGTTTACACCTCTCTCTTCTCTCTTTCACACTATTTCTCAGACACTCTAATAACTAACTTAATTATCTAGAATAACATTAGGTTAGGTTATAAGTCTAGATATTTAAGTCTAAGTTACCTAGTATAGATTATCTATATAGGTAATAGTAGATAATATTAACTAAGGGGAGTGTTTTGTGAAGGCTAGAATACATGTGAATCAGCACAACATCAAATACAACAAAAAAAATCCTAGTGACTCCCGTCCTGTGTTTTCTATTAAAACATACAAGGACAATACGTACACCGATTCAATTCAGATTAATGGACCCAGTAAACTTGTGTACTCTCCTGGAAAGTCATTATCATGTGGTGCCCACGTATGGATTGAATGTAAACGAGAAGACCTTGTAATTGATGGCTGAAAAAGTTTTTGAACCAATAGTGTTAGAAGATCTTCTTTATGTTCTTGCGGAGGCTGTAGAAGCTTACCAGGTTGCTGCCATGCGTGATCGGAGTGGTTACATAGCTCATGGCTACACAGCCGAAACATTAATTGAAAACTTTCCTAAATATTTTTCTAGACAAAGTAGTGGCAAGGCAAAGTATATAGGAAAGAGTGCTGATGAGATTTTGGAAAATTATCTTGAAGGGTTAGGTTATAATCGTAATAGTCAGAAGTGGTATAAACTTGCACAGCATGTTGTTGACTTAGCAACGGAGGAGGTAAAGGATGTCGAAAACTATCTCAGAGAAACGAAGGCAGAAAGACGAAGAAGAAATCGCTCGTATAATGAGGGGAACGTCAAAGGTAACCACCCCTTCCACCAAACTGCATAGATATGGTCAACTTCTTCTAGAGTCTCAACGTGCAGCTAAAAAAAATAAAGTAGAGCTTGCTGAAAAACTACGAAAAGATGCTGAAATAATTTTTTATCATTTTCAAACCGTTATAGATTAATGAGTCTAGACTTAGCCACAATAACCAAACGGCTGGATACACTGGAACCTGATACCCGAAAAGAAGTTCTTATTTTATTGGATGAATTGTCAGATGCCAGAACAAGAACTATTGCACACACAGACTTTCTTGCTTTTGTAAAAGAAGTTTGGCCCGCCTTTATTGAAGGTGACCATCACAGGGTTATGGCAGATGCATTTAATAGAATTGCTGATGGGTCCCTAAAGAGGCTAATAGTAAATATGCCCCCTCGTCATACAAAGTCAGAGTTTGCATCTCATCTTTTTCCAGCATGGTACCTTGGAAGGTTTCCTGATAAAAAAGTAATTCAGACTGCACATACTGCGGAGCTTGCTGTAGGCTTTGGTCGTAAGGTTCGTAACCTTGTTGGCTCAGAGGATTATCAAAAAATATTTAAAGATGTTGCACTTAGTACAGACTCTAAGGCTGCGGGAAGGTGGAGTACAAATAAGCAAGGAGAATATTTCGCTATTGGTGTAGGCGGTGCCGTAACGGGTAAGGGTGCAGATATCTTAATTGTTGATGACCCGCATTCTGAACAGGAAGCTGCATTAAACGATCCTTCGGTATATGACAAAACATATGAGTGGTATACCTCTGGTCCTCGCCAAAGACTACAGCCTGGCGGTGCGATATGTTTGGTAATGACCCGTTGGTCAAAAAAAGATTTAACGGGAAGTATTATGAAGGCATCTATCCAAAGGGGTGGTGATGAGTGGGAGGTTATAGAATTTCCTGCCATACTTCCTAGTGGCAAATCTTTGTGGCCTGGTTTTTGGCCACTCGACCAATTAGAAGCACTGAAGGCAGAACTACCTATTGGTAAGTGGAGTGCCCAGTACCAGCAAGATCCTTCGTCAGAAGAAGGTGCAATCATAAAAAGGGAGTGGTGGAAAGAGTGGACAAAGAAACGGCCACCCCCTTGTGATTTTATTATTCAATCTTGGGATACTGCATTTCTGGCAAAGGAAACTGCTGACTATAGTGCGTGTACTACCTGGGGGGTTTTTACAGATGAAGATAATATATCAAGTATTATTCTTTTAGATGCATTCCAAGAGAGACTAGAATTTCCTGATCTTAAGGCACGTGCTTATGAAATGTATAAAGAGTACGAACCTGATGCGTTTATTGTAGAAGCTAAAGCTGCTGGAACACCACTAATATTTGAGTTGCGTCGCATGGGCATACCTGTGGGTGAGTATGTACCCAGCAGGGGTAAAGATAAAATTGCTAGAGTAAATGCGATTTCAGACTTATTCTCCTCTGGGCATGTGTGGGCACCAAAAACGAGATGGGCAGAATTGGTAGTTGAGGAGTTTGCTGCCTTTCCGACTGGCGATCACGACGACTTGGTTGACTCTTCTACGCAAGCTCTTTTAAGGTTTCGCCAGGGAGGATTTATAAGGATAGCAAGCGATGAAGAGGAAGAAGAATTTCTTTTAAATAGAAAAGCAGATTATTATTAATGGTTGACTCTGGAGTTATATTTTCTCATTGTGTATGTCATACAATAATGCAGAGGAATAGCCTGTGGCGATAGACAAAGCAATTGAGCCTATTATTAGTGAGCTTGAACAACTTGGTGTAAGTCCTGAAGAGATTGCCCAAGAAGTGATGCTTGCTGAACAAGAAGCTAACGGTGAATCACTGTTGGTCGAAATGGACGATGGCGGCATGATGGTCGACTTTGATCCAATGGCTGATATGATGACGCAAGAGGATTCGTTTGATTCCAATCTTGCTGACTTTATGGATGAAGGTGAACTACAACACCTTGGTTCAGAACTTGTTGGAAAATTTGAATCCGATAAATCCAGCAGGGGTGATTGGGAACAAAGCTATGAACAAGGGCTAGATCAGTTAGGCTTGGAGATTGAAGAGCGTACAACCCCATGGGCTGGAGCATGTGGCGTATTTCATCCAATGCTTTCTGAGGCAGTAGTGCGATTTCAAGCCCAGACTATTCAAGAGATTATGCCAGCACAGGGTCCAGTCAAAACTCATATTTGGGGCAAGTTTACTCCTGAAAGAGAAAAGCAAGCAAAGCGTGTTCAGGAATATTTAAATTACCAACTTATTGAGGTAATGACTGAGTATCGCTCAGAAACAGAAAAACTACTTTTTAGTTTGCCTCTTGCTGGTTCTGCGTTTCGTAAGATTTATTTTGATCCTTCGTTGGGCAGACCTACGTCTATGTTTGTTCCCGCAGAAGACTTTGTTGTTGCTTATAATGAATCTGAATTAGAACAGGCAGAACGATATACACATGTAATGAATCGTAGCAATAATCAAATTAGAAAGTTACAGGTTAGTGGGTTTTATAGGGATGTTGAGCTTACGCCCTCCAACATAGAAAACAATTCTATTACAGACAAATACAATGAAATTGGAGGCGTGCGTCCGTCTTATGAAAATGATGAGCGACACCAACTTCTTGAGATGCACGTTGATGTAGACTTGCCTGGATATGAGGACGAAGACGGGGTTGCGTTGCCATATGTAATTACGATTGATAAAGGCAGCGACACCGTTCTTTCTATTTATAGGAATTGGTCTGAAGAAGATCCTCACAGAGTGAAGAAGCAACACTTTGTACATTACGGCTATGTTCCAGGAATTGGATTCTATAACCTTGGCTTAATTCACATGATTGGAGGATTAGCCAAATCTGCGACCAGCTTACTTAGACAGTTGGTTGATGCGGGCACACTATCCAATCTACCTGGAGGTTTGAAAACTCGTGGACTTAGAATCAAAGGCGACGACACGCCTATCATGCCAGGAGAGTTTAGAGACGTTGATGTCCCAGGCGGGGCGATTCGTGACAACATCACCTTCCTTCCTTATAAGGAACCTAGTTCGGTCCTTTATCAGTTACTGGGTAATATCGTCGAAGAAGGCAGACGCTTTGCGTCAATGGCCGACCTCAAGATAGCAGACATGAATCAAGAGGCTCCCGTAGGAACTACTCTTGCAATCATGGAAAGAGCTATGAAGGTGCAGTCTGCTATTCAAGCAAGAATACATGCAAGCTTAAAACAAGAATATAAAATACTAGCACAAATAATTGCTGACTATACAGATCCCGCTTATCCCTACGAAACAGATGAGGGTGAAGCAATTAAGCTTGAGGACTTTGATGATCGCATAGATGTTGTGCCAGTGTCTGATCCTAATGCATCAACCATGGCTCAAAGAATTATGCAATATCAGGCTGCACTACAATTAGCTGCACAGGCTCCGAATCTTTATGATATGCCATTGCTTCATCGTCAAATGATGGATCTAATAGGTATACCTAATGCTGACAAGGTGGTTCCAAACCAAGAAGAGGTCCCACCTAAAGATCCTGTAACAGAAAATCAAGACATGCTTACACTTGCTCCTGTTAAAGCGTATGAATATCAGGATCACGAAGCACATATGCGAGTTCACATGGCACTTAAGAGTGACCCGCAACTTGCACAAGAAGTTCAGAACAGTCCTGCAGGTGGTGCGGTAAGCGGTGCGTTGGATGCACATGTTCGTGAACACTTGGCATTTGTATTCCGTAGACAAATAGAACAAGAACTTGGAGCACCACTTCCACCAGTTGGAGAACCGCTACCTCCGAACATAGAAAAACAACTTAGTGTTATGATTGCGGACGCTGCTGATCAAATGATGGGCAAGAAACAGCAGCAAGCACAGGCTGAGCAGATGGCAGCACAGCAAGAAGATCCAATTGTCAAGCAAAGAGAGCGTGAGCTTGGCATTCGTGAGATGGATGTTCAAAGAAAACAGCAGGCCGATCAAGCAAAACAACAATTGGACACTGCAAAACTTGATCTTGATCGGGAAAAAGCAGCAGCAGGCATATCTATGGACCAAAAAGAGTTGGAGGCGAAGGTTCAACTTGAGCAACAGAAAATTGTTGCAGATTTAGAGAAGTTTGAGGCCACACAAGAAGCTGATGGGTTTAAACTTGGTGTCGATGCAGACAGATTTGCTGCTGAATTAGAACAAAAAGAAAGAAATAAGGAGCGTAAGGATGGCTGATGATGTCTTATCTTTACTTAAAAAGAGAATTAGAAGCCAAATGAACGAAATTGCTGATCATTTGGCAGTAGGCTCAGCGTCAGACATGGAGGAATACCGTAAAATGTGCGGAGTCATAGAGGGTTTGGCGTATGCAGAGCGAGAAATTATTGATTTAGAGGATAAGTTGAGGGATATGTAACCTTGAAGTGGAAAACTTCGATTCGACTTGCCCAGTATTTTGGTATAATTTCTGACGAAGAGGCAGATGAATGGGTTGACCCAGAAGAAGTACCATTTCATTTTGAATTTGATGAAGAGGGACGGCTTTGGGCAATCCCTAAAAACAAAAAAGTTAGTAAAAAAAGAAAACCTTCTAATTAGAAGAGCAACTTCCGTAAGGATGCCACAATTTAACGAGAGGTCACATGACTACACTCGCACAAGAAGTAGAAGATACGACACTTGCTGAAGAAAAAGAGTTTCTTCGGACTGCATCACAGCTACCTGAGCCTTCAGGTTACAAATTATTGATTGCACTTCCTGAAGTGGACGAAACAACGGAAGGTGGCATCATAAAATCACACAAATCCCAGCATGAAGAGTCAATTTCTACCGTTGTAGGCTTTGTATTGAAGTCTGGTGCCGATGCTTACTCTGATTTTACTAGATTTCCTACTGGTCCTTACTGCAAAGACGGTGATTGGGTGATATTTAGGGCTTTCAGTGGCACCAGAATTAAAATTCATGGTAAAGAATTTCGTTTAATCAATGATGACACTGTAGAGGCGGTCGTAGAAGACCCCAGAGGCATAGAAAGGGCTTAATATGAGTGAAGAAACGGGAAGATCAAGCAATGAAGACAGGTTTTTAGGTGTAAGAACGACAATTGATCCACCAGAACCTGAATCGGCTGAGCCTGAGGTTGCAGAAGTCGATATTGAGGTGGTTGATGACCGACCAGAAGAGGATCAGAGGTTTGCATCTGCCACAGGCGACGAAGATGAGCTTGCTGACTACGGAACAAAGGTTCAAAAACGTATTAACAAGCTAAAAAAACAATTTCACGATGAACGTAGGGCAAAAGAGTCTTCGGAAAGGCTATCTAACGAAGCTGTCAACTATACACAGCAACTTCAGGTAGAAAACCAAAGATTAGTGAAGTTAGTGCAGGATTCTCAGTCTGCATTGACGCAACAGGCAAAAAATCGTGCAGATAACCAGCTTTTACTTGCTGAAGAAAACTTTAAAAAGGCACATGCGTCAGGTGATGCGGATGCTATAGCTGAAGCACAGAAGAATTTGACTAATGCACAGCTTGCTCAAGCATATGCACCTTCTGTGTCTAGAAAAATTATAGAAAAGTGGAAACAAGATGTAATGTCCCAGCAGGATCAACAAGAAAGCCAACAACCTTATGATCCAGCACCTATTCCAGAGCCTGACCCTAAGGCGGTAGAGTGGCAGGGGAATAATGAGTGGTTTGGGACAGACACAGAAATGACAAGCTTTGCTTATGGTGTACATGAGCGACTTGTAAATGAAGGTATTGACCCAGACAGTGATGAGTACTATAAATTAATTGATAAACGTATGGGAGAAGTTTTTCCATCGCATTTCGGTGGAGACACTCAAGTTAGTGTCGAAGCTGCATCTACTCGTAAAAGAGCAAATCCTGTAGTTGCTCCTGCTTCTAGAAATAGTGGTGGAGCGATTCAGAGAAAAGTACAATTGACACAAACACAGGTAAGACTCGCTAAACGCCTGGGCTTAACACCACAACAATATGCGACACAACTGATGAAGGAGATGGTCTAATGGCTAAAAAGCGTGCTACCAGGAAACCCAGAGAACTAGAAGCTCGTGAAAATGAGACTCGTAGTAAATCATGGGAACCTGCATCAACTCTACCAGATCCCACCCCACAAGATGGCTGGGTATTTAGGTGGATAAGAACATCAATGGTTGGAAGTGCGGACAATACCAATGTTTCCAAGAGACTTAGGGAAGGTTGGGAACCAGTTCGTGCTGAAGATCATCCCGAACTCCAGATTATGAGTGATCATAAATCTGAGTGGGGTGAAAAGGGAAACATTGAGGTCGGTGGACTGCTACTCTGCAAGGCACCCGAAGAGGTGGTACAGGAAAGGCGTGAGTATTTTAAGAAGCACGCTGATTCACAGATGCAAGCCGTTGACAACAGTTATATGCGTGAGAACGATCCTCGGATGCCAGTTCTCGCACCTGATAGAAAGACTCGTGTGGCGTTTGGCGGTAACCGCTAACGTCGAAATTATGAAAAGTAAAGAAAGGTAATAAACTTATGGCTACTTCAGCAGCACCGTATGGAGCCAGACCCATTGGTACATTAAGTGCATCAGGCTCATATACGGGCAAGGTGCGTCATTTACCAATTATTACCACATATGGAACCGCTATTTTTAATGGCGATTTCGTTAAGGTTGCAGCAGACGGTACGATTGCAAAAGATACTGGTACTACTGCCTTGACTAGTTGTGGTATTTTTATGGGATGCTCTTATACGGACCCAACAAGTGGACAAAAGACGTTTAGTACACAGTGGCCTGCATCAAACGCAGCAACCGATGCAATGGCTTATGTGCTCGACGATCCTTTTGTCGTGTTTCAAATGCAAGGTGACGAAGCACTGAACACCACAGACCGTGGACTTAACGCGTCTGTTGTTCAGACTGCTGGTAGCACTGCGATTGGAAAATCCAAGAACGCTTTGGATGCTTCAACACCAGCTACCACGAACACGCTTCCTCTTCGTATCCTCGACTTTGTCGATGGACCGACGAGCTTGCCTCCGAAAGGAACGACCGCGAGTGATGCCTACCCTGATGTCATTGTGAAATTCAATGCCGCGTCGAGTGGGTCAGCCTCTAATCATTCATACTTAAACGCCACTGGCGTATAATAGGAGACTGACTTATGGCTATATCAAGAGCACAACTGCTCAAAGAACTATTGCCTGGACTTAACGCCCTCTTTGGAATGGAGTATGCACGTTATGATGACGAGCATGCTGCACTCTATGAGACTGAGAGTTCAGATAGGTCCTTTGAGGAAGAAGTAAAGCTTTCGGGCTTCGACGCTGCTCCCGTTAAAGATGAGGGATCAGCAATTTCTTACGACGCTGCACAGGAGAGCTTCACGGCTCGCTACAACCATGAGACTATCGCCATGGGCTTCGCTATTACAGAAGAAGCTATGGAAGATAATCTTTATGACTCCCTGTCGGCTCGTTACACTAAGGCTTTGGCTCGTGCCATGGCCCATACTAAGCAAGTGAAAGCAGTAGTTCCGCTTAACACTGGCTTTGATTCTTATCAGTCTGGCGATGGGGTATACTTGTTTAGTGCGTCTCACCCACTAGTTAGTGGTGGAACAAACGCTAATATGCCCAGTACCCATGCTGACCTCAATGAGACTTCTCTTGAGGCTGCGGTAATTCAGATTGGCAAGTGGACAGATGAGCGTGGTCTAATGATCGCTGCTCGTCCACAGACACTTGTAATCCCACCTGATCTGCAATTCGTTGCGGCACGGGTGATGCAGTCTGATCTTCGTCCTGGAACTGCTGACAACGACATTAACGCTGTGCGTTCAATGGGTGTTGTACCTGGTGGAACCGTTGTAAATCATTATCTAACCGATACTGACGCATGGTTCTTGCTGACAGACGTTCCTAACGGAATGAAGCACTTTAATCGTGTAGCTTTGGAAACAAGCATGGACGGTGACTTTGACACTGGAAATGTTCGCTACAAGGCTCGTGAGCGGTACAGCTTCGGTGTCTCCGATCCATTAGGGATCTGGGGAACAACGGGAGCATAGTGTGAACTAGAGGTGGGGATGGCCTGACCTTAATCCGACGGGTCGGCCTCCCTGCCTCTTTATTATTTATTCCCTGACTATCGGCAAACCGATAGACACTGGCCACGACAGGAGAACTTAAATGGCTAACACAACTTTTTCAGGACCAGTCCGATCAGAAAATGGGTTTGAGGTAGTATCGAAAAACTCATCGACTGGAGCAGTTACAACATCTTTTACTTATGACGGTTCAGGGATGCAGGTTGCACCTGTAACCTTATCCGATGCTGATACTTCGATAACTGCTGCCACTCATGGTGGTAGGGTTGTTGTAGTTCCAGCCATTGGGAGTAATCGTACACTGACACTTCCCAGTCCTGCTGAGGGTGTGTCTTTTACGTTTGTTTACGGTGGAGCGGCAGAAGAAGCAGAGAATCTGATTATTGATACTGGTGCTGATGCTAACTACTTCATCGGTGGAGTTGTCCATATAGATTCTGATGCGGACAGTGTGTCCGTGTACGCAAATGGTAGCTCCAACTCAATTTTAACCCTTACTGATTTTGGTCTCATGGAGATTAATATCGTAGCAAAAGATTCAACGAATTGGATTATTTGGGGTTACACACAAGGTGCAGACGCACCTGCGTTTACAGATCAATCGTAATTAACAAGATAGGGTCACCCATCTATCTGGGTGGGTGACTACATCTTCGGCTATGGGCAGAGCGAAAGCTCCCGTACCCATAAGGAGATTTAGATGGCTGATGCAGTAACCTCGCAAACCTTGCAAGATGGCGACAAAGTCGCTGTTATGAAGTTCACCAACATATCCGATGGCAGTGGTGAATCTGCTGTTAAGAAGGTGGACGTTTCCGCACTCCAAACTCAGTCGGGTTCAGGTGCTTCATGTACTGGAGTAACCATTGACTGTATCTGGTATGAATGTAATGGCATGAGTGTAGACTTACTGTGGGATGCATCCACAGATGTCATTGCTTGGACTCTTAGTGGATATGGATATTTCGACTTTAGATCTGCTGGACCTCTAATCAATAATGCGTCCAGTCCAACTGGCGATATAATGTTTACCACTACAGGGGCTGGTAGCGGAGATCGGTATGCAGTTATGCTGAAGATGACTAAGAGCTACGAATAATGGCTACTTCGGGAACAGCAACATTTAATTTAGATATATCAGAGGTTATCGAAGAAGCATTTGAACGGTGTGGCTTACAGAGCAAGACAGGCTACGACATAGAGACTGCTCGCAGATCTCTCAACCTTCTTAGTCTTGAGTGGGCTAACCGTGGTCTAAATTTTTGGTGTGTAGAACAAGGTACTTCAAGCACTACTGCTAGTACCTCAACCGTTACACTTCCTTCTGATACAGTTGATTTAATAGAATACTGGATTAGAGATGGTTCGGGTACATCACAAAGTGATCTACCTCTCTCACGATTTAGTGTATCTCAATACTCCACTATTCCTAATAAGCTTACTGAAGGTAGACCTGTAAACATATACATTGATAAGCAAAGGGCTGCACCTGTTGCATACCTTTGGCCTACACCAGATAAGGTCTACACTCTTGCATATCAAAAGATTAGACGAATAGAAGACACTGGCTCAGTAGGTTCTACCAACCCTGATGTTCCTGCACGATTCTTACCTGCATTAGTTTCTGGATTGGCGTTTCGTATTTCACAAAAATACCCAGAAGCTTTTGCACGTTCCATGGAATTAAAGCAGGAGTATGAGTTTCAATGGGATCTCGCTCAGTCCGAAGATCGTGACCGAGCGTCTGTACACTTTGTGCCAGGGGGTTATTAATGGCACGTTTTGCTAATGGCAAGTATGCTTTCGGCTTTTGTGATCGCACGGGCTTTAGATATAAATTAAAGGATTTGGTTCCTCAGGTGAAAGCGGGTCGTATGACTGGCCTTATGGTTGGTCGTGATGTGCTTGATGAGGACCAGCCTCAAAACTTTTTGGGCAGATTAGGCGACTATGCAGACCCGCAAGCATTGCAAAATGCTAGACCAGATATAGCACAAGACAATAGTAGAGAATTAACTGCTTGGGACCCAGTGGGTAATGGTAATGGTGGTGGAGGTGGGAACCTAGTAGCACGAGGCAGCGTGGGAATGGTAAAGGTGACTACATGAATTATGGAGAGTTGAAGAGTGCCATACAGGATTATACAAATAATACTGGTACGGATTTTACTGCTGCCATACCAACATTCGTAAAACAAGCGGAACAACGAATCTATCGTTCTGCAAACTTACCAGTAAACAGAAAGAACGTTGCAGGTACAATGACAGATGGAAGTGCCTACTTGGCAATGCCTACAGACTTTTTGTTTCCTTTGTCGCTATCTATAACAAGTTCTAGTAACCAGATATTCTTATTAAACAAAGATGCTAATTTTATTAGATCTACTTATCCAAATGCATCTACAGAAGGAACGCCAAAGTACTATGGTATTTTTGCAAGCGATACTTTTATTGTTGGGCCAACTCCTGATGCAAACTATGTAACTGAGTTGCATTATTACTACATGCCAAACTCTATAGTTAATGTTAGCGATGACTCTAGTACATCATGGTTAGGCACAAACGCAGATACTGCATTACTTTACGGATCACTTGTTGAAGCGTATACATACATGAAGGGTGAAGCAGATTTAATGCAACTTTATAACCAAAGATATACAGAAGCCCTACAGTTGTTAAAGATAGAAGCAGAAGGACGAATGACTGGGGACGAATATAGAGATGGTACTCCAAGGATAAATATAAAATAATGAACCCCGATAGACTAAAATTTTTAAAAGAGATGCTGTCTAGAAGAAAAGACATTATGTCTGAGTTAGATTTTGACTGGTCTGAGATGTATCATGAGGCTAGTCAAGGCATTACTAGCGAGGAATACGGTGACATTGATAAAAGGATGGTGGCAAGAGCCAAGCGATATAGAAGAGATCTTATAAAGGATATGTTTAAGGCAGAGGACGCACGTGCGATTCCTACACTTAATCAACAGCTAGATCAAAGGATCTTAGGAAGGCTTCATGATTATATGCAGAGATTGTTAGATAGGGCCAAAGGAATTAAAAGTTTAGTCCCTAAAGGAAAAGTAGGTAGAGTGTTATCTGTCCTCGGACTCCCAGGTATTATGGCTGGATATGCGTTTGATCATGCAGCAGCAGCAGATGAGTTAGGTGCTGGAGAGGATGAATTTCTAAGACAGATGAAAGGAGACACTGGTGGGTTATCAGACGAAGAAATGATATGGAATGCACTACTAGGACATGACTAATGTTTGATATTGACTCAGGGGTAGGAAACGTAACGGTTACTACAAGCAGTAATGGTAACCTTGGCCCAAGCCACTGGGCGGAAAGGGCTTCAAATATGATTATTTCTGTAGGAAAGGATGCTCACCCTACCATTGCTGAACAAGCAAAAGAGTTTAAAGCTTATATTCATAAGGCAGTGCAGTATTTTATATGGGAAGCGATAAAAGAAGATCGCTCTAAGGTCATTACCCTGTTGAGGTCAGCAGGTCATAATGACTTGGCTAACTCAGTGGAGAAACTATAATGGCATTTTCAGGAAATTTTATGTGTACCTCTTTCAAAAAAGAATTGATGGAAGGTG
>VTLG01014222.1_pt1 | contig 15080 bp, 6 predicted proteins | sample 4694571 | NCBI WGS metagenome assembly VTLG01 (sample SAMN12604809, study PRJNA352737) | marine metagenome | biome: ENVO:00000447; feature: ENVO:00000209|ENVO:00000569|ENVO:01000036; material: ENVO:00002151; isolation source: viral sequences binned using virsorter ...
CCTCTTTTTTTCTTATGGCTACTCCCACAACAGTTGACACCGATACAGAACTATCCGCAGTGAATTCAATACTGGGAGCTATCGGTCAATCTCCAGTTACTACATTGAATTATGAAAACCCAGAAGTAGGATTCATATATGATATATTAACTGAAGTAAATAAAGATGTTCAGAACGAAGGATGGATATTTAATATAGAAAGGCATGTAGTTAAATCACCTGAAGCTACAACAGGTTATATAACTATACCTAATAATGTAATAAGTTATGATGTACATGATGGTCAAACATATAGGACACAAGATTTAGTTAGAAGGAATGGTAGGTTATATGATTTAGTAAAGCATACAGATGTATTTACTGCTGATATTTCTCTTGATATAACATATCTATGGGAGTATACAGATCTACCAGCACCATTCAAACGTTATATAACTGCAAGAGCTTCAAGCCGAGCAGCCACACAATTAGTTTCCAACCCACAATTAGTACAATTATTACAACAGCAAGAAGGTCAAGCTAGATCAGTTTGTATGGAGTATGAATGTAACCAAGGGGATCACTCATTCTTTGGTTGGGATCATCATTCTACCTATCATGCTTACCAACCTTATAAAGCACTTCAACGCTAATGGCAAGTATTACACAAAAGATTCCTAGTTATACATCAGGGATCTCACAACAACCAGATGAACTCAAGTCCCCCGGACAAGTTAAACAAGCAAAGAACGTATTTCCTGATGTAACACATGGACTAATGAAACGTCCGGGTGGTAGATTAATAGGTGGAGATATGAGTGCATATAATACTGATAGTAAATGGTTCCATTATTATAGAGATGAGAATGAACAGTATATAGGACAGGTACAAAGAAGTGATGGTAATCTGAAGCTGTGGAAATGTAGTGATGGTTCTGTCATGACGATCCATTATTCAGCATTACCATGGGTAGCAAGTACAGCTTATGTATTAGATGATGAAGTAAAAAATAATAACAATGTTTATAAATGTGTTCAGGCTGGTACTTCACATAGTTCAGGTGGACCTTCAGGTACAAGTACAGCTATCGTAGATGGTGGTGCAAAATGGGATTATGTAGAATCAGCAACAGCATTAGAAGCATCATTAAAAACTTATCTCACACATACTGGAGATGAAGATTTACAAGCTTTAACTTTAAATGATTATACATATATAACTAATAGAAACGTAACCACTGCAATGTCTGCTACTATTGCAGCAGCCAGACCTAATGAAGCATATATATCATTACAGAAAGTAGCTTATGCTAACCAATATGCTTTAAATATATTTAATAATACTAATACAACACAAGTTAACACTGCTACTAGAATAAAGGTTGATCTAATTAAATCTAGTAATAACTATTGTGATGGTAATGGTGATATACCCTCTAGTCGTTCTAGTAGAATTAGTAATACTAATAGATGTGATAGTTCAGCAGGTAATAGTAGAGATGCTTTTGCTCCTAATGTAGGTGCACAAATATTTAGTATTTCTGATGGTACTAGTTTAACTGATGTTGATCCATATGACTCTCATCCTTATACTATAGATGTTTTACAAAGTAATGGTAGTGATGCTGATAGAGGTGAAAATATATATTTTAAAGTAACTACTATTGGTCAATCAGTACCTTATTCAAGTGGTAATGGAGATAGTGCAACTACAACTTATCAAGCTAGATATACTACAACATTTGATCTTCTATATGGTGGTCACGGTTGGCACGAGGGTGACTACTTCCATTTCTGGATGAAAGGTGGATACTATAAATGTACTATTGAAGAAGTAAGTATATCTCATATACAAGCTAACTTAGGTTTAATTAGACCAACACCAACACCATTTGATTCTAAAACAACTGTAACAGCTGAAAGTATTTTAGGTGATTTACAAGAAGATATAATAGCAACAAGTACTTTTGTACAAGCTGATGTACAAATTATAGGTAATGGTATATATCTAACAGATGCAGCATCATTCAACGTAACCTCACCTTCAGAATCATTACTTAAAGTTATTACTACTGAGTGTGCTGATGTAGCTGATTTACCTGCACAATGTAAAGATGGTTATGTTACAAAAGTTAAGAATTCAGATGCTAATGAAGATGATTATTATGTAAAGTTCTTTGGAGAAAATGGTAGAGATGGTCCGGGTACATGGGAAGAATGTCCTAAACCTTCTAGAAAAATAAACTTTGATAAAGGCACTATGCCTATTCAAATTATCAGAGCAAAAGCTAATACATTTGTTGTGAAGCAAATTGCATGGGATGATTGTTTGGTAGGTGATACTACTACAGCACCTGAACCTTCTTTCATAGGTAAAGCAATTAATAAGATGTTGTTCTTTAGGAACCGTCTAGTTATGCTTAGTGATGAAAATGTTATTATGTCACAACCGGGCAACTTCTTTAATTTTTGGCCAAAATCTGCGATCACATATACAGCAAATGATAATATTGATTTGTCTTGTAGTTCTGAATATCCTGCTATAGTATATGATGGTATACAAGTTAATCAAGGTTTAGTTTTATTTACTAAGAATCAACAGTTTATGTTGACTACAGATAGTGATGTCCTAAGTCCTCAAACTGCTAAAATAAATTCAGTTTCTTCTTATAATTTTAACTACAAAACTAATCCTATATCCTTAGGTACTACTATATCTTTCTTAGATAATGCTGGTAAATACACTCGCTTCTTTGAAGCAGCTGGTATACAAAGAGATGGTGAACCTAATGTAATAGAACAGAGTAAAATTATAGCTAAACTATTTCCTAATGATATTAATATAGTTGCAAACTCAAGAGAGAACTCAACTATATTCTTTGCTACTAAAGGTACTACTAAGGTATATGGTTTTAGATATTATACCGTAGCAGAACAACGTATACAACAAGCATGGTTTCAGTGGGAATTAAGTGGTGAAATTCAACATCTAGCTATGTTAGATGATGCATTATTTGCTGTTATTAAAAATAGTTCTAAGTATGTTATACAGAAGTTTAGTTTAAAATTAGATGATGATGGTCATAGTGTTACTGATGATAACCTAACTGCTAATGATACTACTGATGATATTGAATATAAAATACATTTAGATAATTCTAAAATCTTTGATTACACTGCTTTAACATATGTAGCATCTGATAATTATACTAAGTTCAATCATACTGCAGCTGATTTTAATGGTTCAGGACAATTAGCAGTTTTTGCTTATTCAACAGGATCAGATAAAGAATTCAATGGATCATTAGTTAATGTTACTACCTTTAATGATAGTGGTACAACCAAGATAAAGATACCCGGAGATTGGACTACTAGTGATAGTAATAAAGCTTATAAATTAGTTCTTGGTTATCTCTTTGATATGGAAGTACAGTTTCCCACCATATATGTACTACAAAATTTAGGAGAAAATAAATGGAGAGCTGATTTACAAAGCTCTTTAGTTGTACATAGAGCTAAGTTTAGCCTTGGTCCTACAGGTGTATACAATACTACTTTGAAACGAATAGGTAAACCTGACTATACAGAAACCTTTGAATCAACACAAGCTGATGCTTATTATGCTAATACTGTAGGTATAGAACAGGATCAGATTTCTACACTACCAATATATGAAAGAAATACTGCTTTAGATCTTACACTTAAATCTACTCATCCATCCCCTGCTACATTATATTCAATGACATGGGAAGGAGAATATTCACCTAAGTATTATAAACGTGTCTAGATTTTTACAAGAAAAATTAACTACAGAGGCTGCTATAGATGTAGCCTCTCACCTACTCCCAGACGACCACAGAGAGGTTCAGGAGGGTCATGGATATGATCCAATGGAAGTGATTCCTTTAGCCGTTCAGAGCGATGATTCTATATCGTTCAAATCTCCTGATGGAGTATATGCTGGAGTAGCTGGAGTACATAAAGATGGGCAGATCTGGATGCTCTGTACACCTGCTATCCATAAATATCCAATAGCCTTTGTTAGGGAAGCAAAGGTCTATGTAGACAGTAGACAAGAGAAGTTACTTTGGAACATTGTTGACAAGCGCAACAAAACACACCTAAAGTTACTTCGTTTCCTAGGGTTCAAATTCTTAAGAGAACTGAAATACGGACCCAACAACTTATCCTTTATAGAGTTTTGCCGTGTGTCTAGGGAATGAAGCTCGTGCAGCTAATGAAAGAGCAAAGCGAGACTATGAATATAAGCTTCAAAAAAGAGAAGCGGATTGGATGCAAACACTCAGTTTAACTAAAGCTGAGCATATCCAATATGAAGAAGGTGTCGAAGCTGGTAATCTAGGATTACTTGGTGCTTATGGTGACATCGAAGCGAAGAGAAAAGAATTAATAGGAAAAGCTTTTCAAGAGAATGAAAAAGAATGGAAAGAATTTTTACAAAGCAATACTGGTGCAGAGATGGCAGCTAGCGGTCAAACAGGTCGTTCTGCTGATAGAATAGCTACGTTAGATCTTGCTGATTATTTACGTCAAACTTCTCGAAGAGCACATGATTTAACAGAAGCTTCTAGGGGGCTTTCTAACGAAGCTGCTAAGGCTGCTGGACAAGAACGTGCTCGACAGCAGCAAATGTTTGCTGATGTAGCCTTTGTTAAACATCCTGATTTAGCACCACCTAAACCTGTATATCAGAATGTAGGTTTAGCAGCTTTTAGAGATGCTTTAAGTATAGGTACATCTATAGCTACAGTGGGTATTGCAATGGGTAGTGATAGAAAATTAAAAGAAAATATTAAAAAGATAGGTGAATCAATTTCTGGTTTAGGTATCTACAAATTTAACTACATAGGACAAGCTAAACAGTATATTGGAGCTATGGCTGATGAAGTCATAAAGGTCGTACCAGAAGCTGTTGTTACTATGAGTAATGGATACCAAGGTGTTCGTTATGATCTAATTGATGTTACATTTAAGGAGGCTTAAACATGGTTAATCCTAATTATACAAGAGGACTTCTTACCTCAGAACCAACAGATTGGGCTAGTTCTTTAGAAAAAGTTTATGCTAGACAAACAACTCAATTACAAGAACACCATGCTGCTCTTAGAGATAGGGATAGAGCATTAGTAGAAAAGGCTCAGCAGGAAAGTATTCCTAAAGTATTATCAGAATTAGCACAGTTTTCAACTACTGTTAGATCTTTAGTTGATACTGTAAAGTCCAAAAAAAAAGCAAAGGATAAAGAAAAAAGAACAGCATATGATATTAAGTACCATCAACAAGGTTATAGTACAGATGAGTTAATAGATTTTCAAAATCAATATATAAAATTAGTAAAAGATGGTACTGCAAGTGATGAGGCTATAAGAAAGATTAAAGAAGGTTTATTAAAAGCAGATCCTCAATCAAAATTAGCTCAATTCTTAAAAGGTTCGACTGCTCAGGAACAAATTTGGTTTAAAGAGAATCTCGTTAAATCTACTATGTCCCAACGGTTTAGCATGGCTAATTTCCATGCACATCTTAGAAAGACACCGGGGGCATTTGATAAGTGGCAGAAGAATCCTGCAGATCAAGAGTCAAGTTATAAAGCTTGGATGCTGCAGGAATTAGCACCAATGAACTTGCCTGATCCATTCATTAAAGCTAATGTACTACCAGAATTAAATAGAAAAGGATCTACATTATTTAATACACAAAAAGCATCTAATTTAGCAACTATATCTGATCAAGAATCATTAACTTTTAAGACCGAATTATCTGCAAGAAGTAAGGATGGTGTCGCAACTTCTTTACCTGCTTATTTAGAGACAAAACATAAAGAATATATTGATCATTTTAAACTTAATCCTGAAGGTGATCTTACACCAACTCAATCAGCTTCACGTAAAATATATAATCAAATAGGTAATTTGCTATATGATGAGCATATGACCTTATCTGATTTAAATGATTATTTTGGATTTAATATTAATCATCCAGCTGGTAAAACTGTTGGTGGTGTATATTATAGTAAAGAACAAATCAATGACTTAGTAGCATTAGGTAGAGCAGGACTTGGTAAGAGGGAAGCTAGACGTCAAATATCTCTTGAGTCACAATATCAAAATATAATTGCTACACGTAATAGTGGAGGATATGAATCACAAGCTGTTTATGAGTCAGCTCTTAATCAATTAAAAAATTTAGGTTATACAAATACAGATGCTTTAACTAAAGCAGAGAATTTCCAAATAGGTGTTTTAGATCAAACTGTACAAGAAAATCAGAAAACTATATGGGAAAATAAAGTCCGAGGTGGTTTACATAAAGTAACTCAAGATGATATTGATAGTATTACTAATCCAGTTGTTCAAGCTGAAGTTCAAAAAGTTTTTGATAGATTAGAAAAAGCAAGAGTAAACTACGGTAATAAAGATGATTCTATAATAGGTATAATACATGAGAGTAGAAGTAAACTACCTTATGTAAAAGGTTCTAATGACCACACCATTGCTACAGCAATATCTAATGAAATAGATAGAGATGCTGCAGCTTATGAATTAGCTTTAGTTAATGCACAATATGCTCCTGATGGTACGTTCACATACAATCCAGATATTGGTACTCAAGTTGATATATTTAAAACTAACCTATTTAAATCTAAAGGTGGCGGTAATGTAGGTGGTAATGGTTTATATTCAGTAGATAAAATGGATGGTGAATTTACAAATTATACAAATAATATATCAGAAAAAACTACTGCACAATATAATCATAATGAAAAATTAACTACTGCTAATGCTCAGAACTGGATGAATATTGCAAATAAATGGAAAGAAAACCCACGTGAAGCAACACCATTTACTTTACAAGATATTCAAGGTATGATATTAAATGCTGATGCATCTGATAAAATGGAATTTATGGCAGATTATTTAGATGTACCTATTACTACGTTAATTGATAATTCTATAACAGCAATACAAGCTGATAAGAATGTAGATGAACAATCTCAAACAATAGGATTAGAAGAATTAAAAAATCAAAACCGTGAAATCCAAAAGGCTCAGGAAACTATAATTAAAAATCTTGATTCTGCATATAAGTTAATAGAGAACCAGAATTCTTTCCAAGCTTTAGCTGTTAAAGATGCTCAAATACTATTGAGAAAAGGTTGGCATCGTTTAACACCAAACCAAAAGAATCGTATTTATGAGCTACTGCTTAAAAATGAAGAAGTAACTGCAGCAGAAAGTCTAAGGTTACAGAAAGTGGTAACAGCTAAACAGAAACAAGAAGCAATAAACAGAGAACGTGAAGAAGTATTTTCTGGTGATTCTGGTATTCAAGATATTGAACAAGGTCGAAGAGGAGCCTATCAAAACTAACAATTTTTAAATTATGGAAAATGAACAACTTGATTTTGATAATATGTCTCTTGAAGAATTAGAGACATACATTGGTGATTATCAATATCAAGCACCTACTAATTCAGAAGCACCACTATCTACGGATAATGTTCAACCTACTGGACAAGTAGAAACTTCTACGGAAGGATCCACAAATCAACAAATTTACGATCAAACAGAACCGGGTGAAATAATACCGGGTGATGAATTTGCTGGTATAAGAAAACCAAGAAGAGGTATAAAAGGTTTCTTCCAAGATTGGGGTCAAAGCTTCTATGAAAACATGGCTCCTGTTGTTGGTATATCTGATACTATTATAGATGCTATTAATTTAGCATCTGCTGATGGTGGTAGATATGATATACCTAAACTACCTAAATATGAACGTGATAGTGTACAAGCTATACGTAATATATCAGGATTAGTTATACCATCTTTAGGTCTAAGATCAATGGCTATGAATGCTGCTAGTAAATACCATGCTAGTGGTGCTGTAGCTTCTAAAGTACCTTGGTTATATAACCTTGGTAATAAATCATCATTTCAATACTTTGCTAAATTTGGTATTGATGTAGGTACTGGTGGTTTGGTAGATTATGTTGCTGAACAAAATCAAAAAGATCAAAACTTACTAGGTACATTAAAAGACTATTGGCCAAAGACTTATCAATGGATACCAAATAGTATTGCTACAACTGAAGATGATAGTGCTGGTCAGAAACGTGCTAAGAATGTAGCAGAAGGTGCACTATTTAATGTATTATCTAGTATAATTGAAGGTGCTGCTTATTTAACTAAAGCTGGTAGAAGTATTGATAGGACTTCTAAATTTGTAACATCAACAGAAAGTGGTGTTAAGAATATCGATACCTTAGTTAAAGATGAATTCAGTGATGTTAAGTTCTCTGATAATCCTATAGAAGATGAAATACTTAGAGGTTATGCACGTAAAGAAAAAGAATTAAATCTTCTATCTGAATACTATATTAGTAAAGGTGAACCACCTCCTCGTTGGAATGAATTTGATGAAGGTGAAACTTTAGTACGTTCCAAAGATGCTGATGGGATTATAGGAGCTCAAGCAGATGCTGCTCAAATACAAAACAATGTAGATTCTAGTTGGGGGCGTATAGGTAATCTTATACATGAAGCCACTAGAAAAGAAGGTCTTGAATTACAAAACCTACATAACAGAACACTTGTCTCTGAATTAACAACTCAGTTAAAAGAAGGAGGATCATTTAGTAAACGTTTAAAATCTAATAAATTAATCACAGCTCAGATGATGGATAATGCTGGTAAGAAATTAGCTGCAACATTACTTCATCCTAGAGTAAGTACTGATGAAATATTAGGTATATTAGATGAATTTAAACGTTCAGTAGATGAATCAGCAGTTAGAATAGTAGGCAAGAAAGGTATTAATAAAGCTATTAAAGAATTACAATCACAAATGCTAGACCTTGATGTCCATAAAGCTAGAGCTTACCTTGTAACATCAGAAGGTGGTCAAATAGCTGATATGTCTGAAGGTGCTAGATTAATGGAAGGTGGTGCTTCTGTTACTAGAACTATAGATCTTATGGCAGATAGATTAGAAGTATTGATGGTAGAGAAAGGACTAGCTAATTTTGAAGCTAATTCTATGTTAGCTCATATGAATGCATGGGAAGAAGCTATAAAAACTGGTGATAAAGAAGTCATTAATCAAGCTGCTGATACTATATTAGCTAATACTAATAGTAGATTAACAGAACTTATACCTAATGCTAAAGAATGGACTAGTACTCTTAAAACTGTAGCTAGAGAAAATCCTGAATTTCTTAGACCACTACTATTAGCTAATGAAATGACTGATGGTAATGTAGATACTTTAGGTAAACTACATGGTTGGGCAGCTGAGAATTTAGGTGTATTTAGAAAGGCAATTATAGATCCAAATCCTGAAGTACCTTCTATTATTAATAAAGCAATGTGGAGTAATCTATTTAACTCTGCACTATCTGCTATGTCAACTCCACTAAATGCTGGTGTAGGTAACTTAACTGGTTTATTAGGTAAAGGTATGGCTACTATTAGTGGTGCTGCTTTACAAGGAGATGTTAAAGCTGTTAAAAAAGCTATGGTAGCTCACTTTGCATTTGATGATACTTTACAGAAATCATTAGATCATGCTAGATTAGTATTTAGAAAAGCATCTATGAATCCAGAAGAGATGAGTTATATTATGCGTGGTGATATAGCAAGAGAATCTGAGAAAGGATTAGATGCTTTAAGAGCTTGGTCAGATGCAGCAGCTAAAGAAGGAGAATATGGTGGTCAGATGATGCTTAAAGTATTTGATGATTTAGATGCATTATCTAAAGATCCTCTCCTAAGATTTGGTGGTAACTCTATGACCGCATTAGATGGTTTTTCTAAATCAGTGCTAGCTAATACTGAAGCTAAATATAGAGCGTTTAATATACTTGCACAATCTGGTGAAGAGATTACTGAAGCTAACTTCCAAAAAGCAGTACAATCAGTATATGATAGTTTCTTTGATTCTAATGGAATGATCAATGAAAAGTCAGTTAATATAGCAACACAAGAAATAGCACTTAATGCTGATTCACCTATTGTTGAAGGGATGAATAATTTTATTAGACGATTCCCTGCTGCTAGATCATTTGTATGGTTTCCAAGAACAACTGCTAATGTTATAACTACATTCGGTAAGTGGAGTCCTGCAGGTATATTATCTGCTGACTATCAGAAATTATGGGGTCCATTAGGTAGAAAGAAATTAGCTGAATTTACAACTGATGAAATAACTTCATTTCTAAAAAGTAAAGGTAAACCAGTTGATGAATTTGCTTTACAAACCTTTGAAATGCTTAGATATGAAATTAAAGGTAAAGCAGCTTTAGGTAGTTTCTTTGTTACTATGGCTGGTATGGCTGCTATTAATGATAGATGTACAGGTAATGGTCACTATAAACCTAATATACAACGTGCTAGAATAAGAAGAGGATGGAAAGCCAAATCCTGTGGAGTACCCGGAACTGATAAACAACTTAGTTATGAATGGATGGGTCCAATAGGAGATTGGTTATCTTTAACTATTGATGTTGTTGATAATGCTGATACTCTAACTAGTGCAGTACAAGAAGATTTATATAATAAATTAGCATTTGTACTTGGTTCAGCATTTACTAACAGAAGCATTCTATCTCAATTAGAACCTTTACATGATGTATTACAAGGTAATGGTGCAGCTGCCTCTAGATGGGCAGGATCTATGCTTAATAACTTTGTACCATTAGGTAGTTTAAGAAACGAATTAGGTAAAATATTATATCCTCAATTACGTCAAATTAAAACTGAATTAAATGATGCTTTAAGGAATAGAAATGCTTTCTTAGATGCTGTTGATCCTGAAAATGCATTACCTGCTGTAGTTGATCCTGTAGATGGTAATCCTGTAGGTGATGAAGATAACTGGTTTATTAGAATATGGAATAGAACACCATTTAAAGTAACTTCTAAACCATCTAAAGAGAATCAATTCTTAATTGATATTGAATTTAATACTGCACCAATAATGAGAACAAGCCAAAGAGGAGCTGTATTAGAAAATCATGAAATAACTGCTATAAATACAGAAATGGGTAAACAAGGTATCTACAAAGCTAGAATAAAAGAAATCATGCAGGATGCTAATAAGTTAACTTATACTGCACCTGATGGTACAATTTATAAAGGATTTAAAAATATTATTAGAGCACAACGCAGAGGAATGGTTCCTTCTGATGTATTAGATACAGCTAAATTTGAAAATATATACTCTCGACTTACATTGGCTCATAGTCAAGCTAAGACATTAGCTGAAGACAATCTACCTGAACCAATGAGATCTGGTATAAGAGAACGAGAATATGAATTAGATCTAGCTAATACATATCAGCAATCTGGAAACATCAATGCTGTTCTAGAAGACGCTGGACTCCAAGAAACACTAAACATGGCTAAATAACTATGGCAACAGAAGTAAGTTACAATGGAGATGGATCAGATAAAACATTTGATATTACATTTCCATTTATAAAAGATTCACATGTGAAAGTATCAGTTGGTGGAGCAACTCAAACTGTTACATCCGATTATAGCATTTCTGGTACTGTAGTTACTTTTGTCACTGCTCCACCTTCCGGCACTGCTAATGTTAAATTATATCGTGATACACCAATAGATGCTGCTACACATGATTATTCAGCTGGATCGTCTATTAAATCAGACCATTTAAATGAAAATCAACTGCAAGCATTATATGCAATTGAAGAAGCTAAACTAGTTACAGTTACATCAGGTGGTATTACAACTGGTAGTAAGAATGATGTAACAGTTAATAGTGATAGTGATTGGGTTATTAATAATAATGCTATTGAACAACCTATGATGGCTGACAATAGTGTAGGATTAGCAGAAATAAAACCAGACTCTGTAGGTTCATCTGAATTAGTAGATAATTCGGTTGGTCTTGCACAAATGGCAGGAGGTACTGATGGACAAATAATTACTTATGATGCATCAGGAGATCCAATTGCAGTAGGACCGGGTAATGCTGGAGAAGTATTAACATCAACAGGAACTGGTTCACCTCCAGCTTTTGAAGCATTACCTGTTACAGTTCCAGTTGGTACTGTTATATGGTATTCAGGTACTAGTGCTCCCGGAGGATATTTAAAATGTAATGGAGATGCCATTGCTAATGGTAGTGGTACTACACAAGGTGTAACTGCTAACTTCTCTGCACTCTATGCTATTATAGGTGCTAATTTACCTGATTTACGTGGTGAATTTATTAGAGGTTTAGATGATAGTAGAGGTGTAGATAGTGGAAGAACGATTAGATCATCTCAAGGAGAAGCTTATAAAACCCACACCCATGATCATAATTTAGGATCTGCAAGTAATTCAGATAATGTTATTGATGTAGATGATCCGGGACACAACCACGATGCAGATACTAGAGGTTATTCTAGTGGTGAAGCTACTGCATTTGGATCAGGTTTTACAGACCATGCTCTTAACGGTGATATAGGTACACATAATAATACTACTGGTATAGATATAGATATAGATTTAACAATTGATTCAGAAGGTGGAACAGAAACAAGACCAAGAAACGTAGCTTTACTAGCTTGTATAAAATACTAAACAAATGGATGATTAATGGCTACAACAATTTCAACAAAAGATTATGATGGAGATGGTTCAAAAGGTATAGCTGGGCAAGCTCAGTTAACCTTTGACTTTCCTTATCTAAAAACTGAAGACAAAACAGACGTTAAAGTTTCACTTAATGGTGCAACTTTAGCTACAACTAAATATACATTCCCCACAGCCTCATCCATCCAATTCGTTGCTCTCGGAGGTTCACCCACAACATTAGAGACAAATACACAAGAAAGTACAGGTGCTCCTAAAACAGGTGTTAAGATACTGATTTACAGAGATACAGACGTAACTACTGCTGAGTCAGTATTTGCATCTGGTTCAGCTTATAGAGCAAAAGATCTAAATGATAATAAAGATCAAGATTTATATCATGCTCAAGAACTAGGAGATTCTGCAAACCCTAAATTTAAATATATAACACTTAACGGATCTGGAGCACCAGCTGCAGGATTCGGTAAAGAAGGTGATGTTTATATAGATACAGATAATCAAAATATATTTGGACCTAAAACTAATGGTGCATGGGGTTCAGCTACTACATTAATAGGTGGTACTGGAGCTACAGGTTCGCAAGGTGCTACAGGTTCAACAGGACCTCAAGGTTCAACTGGAGCAACAGGAGCCGCTGGAGCTGCAGCTACGATTGCTGTACATTCTACTGTAACAGGTAATGCAGGAACTAGTGCTTCTGTATCTAACGAAGGATCAACTTCAGCTGCTAATTTCAAATTTACTATACCTAAAGGTGATACTGGAGCTCAAGGTGCTACTGGTCCTCAAGGTTCTACAGGTGCTACCGGAGCTACTGGTGCAGCAGGTTCAGATGGATCAGATGGAGCCACTGGTGCAACTGGTGCTCAAGGTCCAGCGGGACCAACTGGTGCAACAGGAGCACAAGGTGCTACAGGTCCACAGGGTGCGACTGGTCCACAAGGTGCTACGGGAGCTACAGGAGCTCAAGGTCCAGCAGGTCCAGCAGTATCAGATGGTGATAAAGGAGAAGTAGTAGTATCTAGTTCAGGTTCTGTTTGGACTATAGATGATGATGTAGTTGATGAAGCTAATTTAAAAATAAGTAACTCAGGTTCTAATGGTCAGTATCTACAGAAACAATCTGGAAATACTGGAGGTTTAACTTGGGCAGATGCTGCAACTTCACTTACAGTTCAAGAAGAAGGATCTGCTTTATCTACAGCAGCTACTACTTTAAACTTTGTAGGTTCTGCAGTAACAGCTAGTGGTACTGGTGCAACTAAGACCATTACAATTACTGGTGGTGGTACAGATTTTAAATACTTAGAACTTAAAGCACATAACAATACTAGTGGAGCATTCTCTGCAGGTTCAGCTGACTATGAATTAGTTACTAAAGGTACTACAACAGCAGTAAGTCCTCATGCAGCTAATACTTTAATTATCAGTGTAGCAGGTGTTATTCAAGCACCTAATACTGGTACATCAATAGGATCTAATGATGGATTCTGTATAGATGGATCTAGTATACATTTTGGTGCTAACTTAACAGCACATCCTGATTTCATTATATATCTAGAAGGTGCTGGTATAGGTGCTCCTAGTGATAATACAGTTACTACAGCTAAGATTGTAGCTGATGCAGTTACTGGAGCTAAGATAGCAGACGATGCTATAGATTCTGAACACTATACAGATGGAAGTATTGATACTGCACATATCGCAGATGACGCTGTTACAGCTGACAAGCTAGCTAATTCTATTAATTCAGAAATAGCAGCTAATACAGCTAAGACTACTAATGCTACTCACACAGGTGAAGTAACAGGTAGTGGAGCATTAACTATTGCGAACAATGCAGTTACAACTGCTAAGATCGCTTCTGGTTATCAGTTAGTAACTACAGATGGACAAAGTAATACTGTAGTTGGTACTAACGCTGGAGATGCTTTTGATGGAACAAATGCAAATAATAATGTTCTTATCGGTAAGGATGCTGGAACAGCTATTACTACCGGAGATGAAAACACTGCTGTTGGTACAGAATCTTTAAGCTCTAATACAACTGGTAGTTATAACACAGCCATTGGACAAGAAGCTTTAGACGCAAACACAACCGGAACTCACAATATAGCCGTAGGTGTTAATGCTCTAGAGCTTAATACTACTGGAATACAGAACGTAGCTATAGGTGTTGGAGCATTAGATGCTAATACAACAGCGAGTGATAATACAGCCGTAGGGCATGAAGCATTAAGTTCAAACACAACTGGTGCTCAGAACACTGCTATTGGGCATAGAGCTTTAATGGTAAGCACTACTGGAGCTTCTAACACAGCTCTTGGTAGAGGTGCATTAGGTGATACTACTACTGCAAGTAATAGCACTGGTATAGGTGATATGGCGTTGCATCAGAACACAACTGGAGATTACAATACTGCTTTAGGTGGAAATTCCTTAACAGCAAATACTACTGGAGAAAAAAATACAGTAGCT
>VTLG01000278.1_pt1 | contig 15077 bp, 14 predicted proteins | sample 4694571 | NCBI WGS metagenome assembly VTLG01 (sample SAMN12604809, study PRJNA352737) | marine metagenome | biome: ENVO:00000447; feature: ENVO:00000209|ENVO:00000569|ENVO:01000036; material: ENVO:00002151; isolation source: viral sequences binned using virsorter ...
TAATCATTGTTGAACTAACAGTTCCTGTATCTCCTGTTGTTACAACTGTTCCTGTGGTGTCAGGTAATGTAATTGTTCTATCAGCAGTAGGATCTGTAATTGCTAATGTTGTTTCATTTGCATCATCTGTAGCACCTTCAAATACAAGATTACCTGTGATAGTTTGTGTTCCATCTCTTTTGACATAATCATCAGTTATTTCTTGTATTCCATTTATTAATTGATCTGTACTTCTATCTAAATCTGTTTCTGTAAGAACGCTTCCATCTTGAAAATCAACAGCTTTTGTACTTATATTTGTATCTCTACGAAAAACAATAGCAGCACCGTTTGCAGGTTCATTACCACTGGTAAAGCTAATTTGAGTAGCACTGGTAAAAGTATAATGAGTTCCTAAAGTTTTTAAAACACCTGCTACTGTTACATCTATGTCAGTATTTTTTACATAAGTAAAAGATATAGCAAAAGGACCAGCCGTAGTATTACCAGTGTGACTTGTACTTGTGGTTGTAGTGTTGGTAGCCATGATTAGTTAAAAGGAAATGATTGGAGTTCTTTTAAGTAGTTTTGTTGAACATCACGTTTTTTTTGTACTTGTTCTCCTATTCTACCTGTTCCAGAATTTCTTATCCACTCATTTTCTCCTTCTTCAATGTAATAGTTGTTTATATCTCTTAACTTATCGTATATCTCATCTACTGCTATTGGTGAATCTTCAACACCATTTCGTTCAACTATTGCAATATTCTTTTTGTAATGTGAACTTTTTAAATACAACTTTAAAGCATCATTAAGATTATTGTTGCCATATTTTTGTGATGCTGGAATATAATTATTTACAACCTTTCTTAATTCAGCATATTCATTTGATGTTAATTTATAAGGTTCTATTTGATTGTTAGTAGCACTACCAGTTATAACATCAGATGGTTCTCTTAAAGGTTTTGCAATCTTAGCTAAAGCACTAAATATAGGATGGTTTTTACTTTGGCTTTTTCTAACAAAATTAAATAGGTCTGGCCCTGCTTTCTCAGGATATAAAATTGCTTCATCAGTTATGTGTTCTCTCATATAAGGAAGACCAGCACCATAGCCAGGTATTGTTTCTGATGCTTGATTCAATAACTTTCTAAGTTCGCTTGCCCCTTGAATTTCTTTACCTTGTTCATTAATTGTATCCCCTGCTCTTACTTTTAAATCACGTTTTTGTCTAAAGCGTTCTCCTTTTTCTTGACCAACCATATCTAAAAGATCACTTGGTAATCTTTTAGCGTATCTTATAAAATTGGCATAAGGTGTTCTAGCCGCTAACTGTCTAGCAAAGAAATCTTCTCTTCTGTTTTCATCATAGATAGCACGACTAGCTTCATAAACTTGTCTTGTATAACTTCTATCAATAAGGTTTCTGCTAAAAGCTCCTATCCATCCGACCATAAATTCATCATATTCGTCATTAGTTAAAAAACCACTTACATTAACAAAATCAACCATCAAACCAATCCAAGTTGATAAAGGATCTATTCTTTCATAAGACTGATATTTATATACTGGCTTGCCATCCTCTCCAATAATTGCATTGCCATCTTTATCTTTTTGCAAACTACCAATGCTGTATGCTTGCCATCCGTTTTTTCTCATATTGCTATATACTGCTCTACCTTCTTTTGTAGTAAAATCAGGGCCACCACCTGTCAAGATTACTGGAGGGTAGTAGTTGGGATCATCTTTTCTCAAAGCATTCACAGCAACTAAAGAAACAATCATTGTTCCTAAACCGTTAGCTAGTCTCATTTGCCCTCTAGCTTGGTTTCTTACTATTGGATCAACACTGTTAAGGTCATTTCTTAACTCACCTACAAGGTTATTTAAAACAGGAGTTCTTCTTAATTGTCTTTTTAAAATATTTGTAGGAGTTCTAACAAAAGCCATTAAAGCTCTTACTAAAGGAACTTCATTAGCTGCTTCATTGATTTTTTGGGCTGTTTTACCAAAACCACTATATCCATCGGTTCTAATGTCTTCAGTAAACGTACTGCGTTTTGCAAATTCTTGTGATCGTTTTAATATTCTTGCTGTTATAGGATCTTTAATGCCTTTGCCACTGTTAGAAGCATAATATTCAATAATTGCATCTAAATGTCCTTTTACAAAACGACCTAACTCTTCACCTTTTAAACCTTGTTGTATGCCTTCTATATAACCTTGATAGTGAATAGATCCAATAAGATTAGGTGCTTGTATTAAAGCGTCAGTAGCAGTCATTAGTTGACTAGGAAATCTAATAATTTCTCCTGTTGTATTAATACCCTTACCGACAAAACCTGGATCATCAGAAGAAATAATAAATCTTTCCTTATAATCAGTTTTTATTGCACCTCTATTAATAAAATTGTCACTTGTTTTAAATGACTGATCAAATGCTTTTAACGAAAAATTAAAGTTAGAATGAAGACCTGTCAAATGTTTTATCGCTGCATTAAATTCTGTTTTACTGCCAGCACCTAAAGCAAGTTCAAAAGCTGATGTATAGGTTTCTAACAGACCTGATAAAAAGTTTACTTCGTTAGTTGTTGGAGCAGATAACAAAGCATTTATACCAATCTCATTGAAGACTCTTACACCTTGATTAAATTGAGATAATGTTCTAGTAAGTAAATTTGTTCTATATAAAGCAGTTAGTTTTTCTACACTACCCTGTGATCTTTTGATTGTATTTGTAAACTTATTTAATTCTGTATAATCACCTGTTTGTTGTGCCTTTTCAAAAGTTTCTGTAAGTTTTGTTTTTAAATCTTGTAACTGCAAACTTTGTTCTGATGATTTGATACTTATATCAGATTGTCCTGTTCTGTTTAGTTTATATTTTTCAGCAGGAGTCATTTTTGCAAACTCTTCATAGGGAACTCCCTGTGTAGGTATTTGCATTGATCTCAAACCTCTACCTTGTTCAGTTCTTAAAGGCAATCCAAGACGTAACCATTCATCTATCTCACCAATAGACGTAATCAAATCATCTATGTCTGTCTGTATTGCAGCAGGGTCTTTTGTAATATTGATTGAGTTAATAAGTCTTTGATTGATATCTGCTGTATTTTGTGTTGCTAGTGTTACAGCTTCAGCTAGTGCATAGTTAAGTTCATCAGTAGGAACAAGACCATATATCTTTGCATACATTTTTGCGTGATTTTTTAACTTATCTGTATCAGCCAACATTGCAATACCACCATCAATAGTATCTTCAGTTGTTTTTACATTAGAAAATGCACCTTGATCTTTTAGTTGAGCAATTCGTTTAGATATTAAATCAAATTGTTTTTTGGTATTACTAACTTGCTCTGGATTTACTTGGTTTGGAGTGATAGTTTTATCACCTAAATCTTGATCTTTTTTCTTTGTTTTTCTTATGACGTTAGAACCTGTTTTTTTATTTTTTAAAGCATTAATACGATCTTGTTCTTCTTTAAGAGTTCCTGATAACTGTTCAGTTTTTATATTGCTATTAGCGTTGTCAACTTCAACATTAAGTTTTTTAAGTTTGTTTATTTCATTAGGTGTAATAAGTTGATTAATTTCTTCTGCTGTTTTGCCAGAATATTTTTTAATAAAGCTATTAGAAAGCTTACCAATAATATCTATTGACCCTTTAAATCCAGTACCAAAGATTCCACCAAAAGCACCATAATCTCTTAGTTCTTTTGGTGTTAATACTCTTTGCTCATTAATAGCTGTCTGTATTTGTTGATCACCTATTGCTGTAACACTACCTTGAATACCTGCACCAAAAACTCCTTTAACACCTTTACCTGTAGATCCAAAAGGTATCATCTGTATAAGACCTGCTGCTATTGCTTCTCCATAATCAATATCTTCATTACCTCTAGTTTTTTGTGCAGCTATATTTGTACCAAATCCTGATCCAAAATTTAAAACACCATAAGCACCTATACCAAAAGGACCACCTAGCAATAAAGGTGCTGTTACATAGTCAGTAGCAATCCCTCCACCTATTTCAAGCCCTATACCTGCTGCTTGTTTTAAAGCTGCATTATTTACATCATTTTCATTACCTTCATCTACAAAAGCAACAGGACTGTCATCCATATAAAATCTGTTAATAGAATCCTCTTTGCTAATAGTTTGATTCCAATCAAAAAGACTTTCAGTTGGTGTTGACATGATTAATTAATTTTAGGTAGAAACTTTTTATAAGCTCCTGTTTTGTAAACAGACCAGGCATCATAGCCTTGCTCATCAAAGATCATTTTGGCTGCTCTTACATTAACAGCAGGGTTAAATAATTCATTATTATCTTTTAATTTTAATTTACCTCTCCTTTCCTCACCAAGCTTGTAATCTGGATAATCAATCATGTTAATTTGCCATAAACCGTATGAATTATCTCCTGTACTAATATCATTATTTAAAGCATTTGCTCTACCACTAGACTCAGCTAACGCTATAGCAGCCATGATCTTAGCTTGTTCTGGTGTAAAACCACCTTCTACAGCAAGCCTTTCAAGAGAGTTATAAACTAAAGGTTGTGTAATATCTATTTCGTCAAGAACACTAGGCATTTCACCTGCCATTGCTGGTGGCCCTGATAAAGCATTTAATATAGTGTCAACAACCCCTGCACTTGTCTCATCTAAGTTTTGTCTTATGCTGCTTAATTGAGTTGTAAGTTGTTCTCTTTGATCATTATTCATACTAAATAAATTACCAATCCCTTCTCTTAACAACTCAAGAAAACCTGGTTCTGTAGTTGTAGCATCTGTTGCATTCTCAGTCTGCACTTGTGTTGTCTCTTCTTCTTCTGGGGTTATATTTAAAGAACCTTGAGGTACTGTATTTTCCGCGAATCTTTCTACTTGATCTTCATCATAAATTTGTGTTGCGTTTTCTATGCTTATTCCATAGTCTTCAGAAAGTTTTTGAATTGCATCATCTCTTAGTTTGTCTTTTGTTCTTTTGGCTTTTTCTTCTTCAGTATCAAATGTTCCTGTATCTTTGTATTCACCAGCTTTTATTGAATTTATACTGCTAAAGTAATCTGATTGTATCTCTCTAAATATATTTTCTCTTTCTGTTGCAGTTAAACCAGGTGGATTGATAACTTCATCAATAATACGTCTATCAATTCTTCCTTTTAGATCAATGTAAGGTTCAATATAATCTGTTTGTTTAAATTCATTTAAGTCAAAACCTCTATTACCTAACAGTTGTTTTGCATTAGTGTGCATACGCTGGGTTCTTGTGTCGTAGTTGCGAATCTTATTTGCACCACTGCCTCTTGCTATATTGAAAGAATTTTTATAGTTTGCTCTATCTTCATCAGTAAAAGTTTCTCCAATATCTGCTTTTATTTTTGCAAGATCTTTAAACATTTGTGTTCGATTATTTGCGTAATAACCTATTCCCACTCTGTAATTAAAATCATCAAACAAATCATCTCTATTGCCAGAATAGACTTCAATCTGATCAAAGATAAATTCTCTATCTTCTGGATTTGCCCTGACTAAATCAGCTAAAGACGCATTATCATCACCAAATTCTTCAACAAATTTAATAAAGTTTTTTTCTTTATTAGCTTGCACTGCTTCTATTTCTATCTTTTTAATTTTTTCGTATGAATCTGCAAGCTGTGTTTTAAATTTTAAAATATCTAAACCAAAAGAATCTGCTAAGAAACGTTGCCTAATAGTTCCATCTTTTTGTTTTTGTTGAGGTCCATGTTTTAATTTACCTACAAAATCTAAATATCTTAAAGCTGCGTTATAACCATTACCGCCTGATTGTTGTTCAATATCAAAAACTCTTGCAGCTTGATTCTTAGCTATATTCAGTAGTTCTTTTGTTGTAACAGCTTCACTTAATCCTAAAGAAACGCTATCTTCAATATAATTTTGAAAGTTTTGCAAAGCTTGTTCTTGATTGCCATCTTGATAATCAGCCCAACCATTAAATAATGTCTTTCCTAATTGTTCTTTATGTCTCTGAATTTTGTATTCATTGTGAATTTCTATATGAGACTCATTGATCTTGTCTAGAACTTGTTGTTGGTAAGGGAAAAGATACCTTGCTATATATTTACTTCTTAAACCTTCAGTTTTTTGAGTAGTTAAATTAGCTGCATCTTGTAAAAACTCTTGGTATTGAGGTGTATCAAGAGAAAAATGTGAAATTGGAAGTTCTACTTCTTGTCCATCTGGCATCGTAAAAGCATATGTTTTATTTTGATAAAGATTTAATAACTCAGGTTTTAAAGTTGTAGCAACATTTTGTGCTTGTGTTTTATCAAAAACTTCTTGTGTAAAAATGCTTCCACCAATTAATTGTCTTGTAGCCTTATCTCCATATTTTTCCTTATGTTCATCAACAATTTTTTTAAATCCTTTTTGTGCTAGTTCTATACTAAAATCAGCAACGTCTTCTTCAATTACATCTTGCATTTTCATATCTAAAAGAGGATTTACTGCTGATAAAGCTTTTGTTAGCTGAGTAAACCCATCATCTTCTATAAGAGGTACAGTGCTTTGTCTAACAAAGGTATCAACAGGTCCTGCCGAAGATTGAAAGGCTGTGCTTTGGTAACTAGAAGTCATATGTTATTTATTCTCCAATAGTTCTAAAAGCTGGATTGCCTATTAAGTTTGTGTAAGATCTGACACCAGCACCTAAGAAGTCAAAGATGCTACTTGTGTTTGCCCTAGCAGTTGCATAGGCTTGGTTTTGCATATCTGTTGCAGCATTTAATCTGCTATCTCTTTGAGCTTCTAAACCTAAAGCATTTCGTCTAAATTGACCTTCTGCTGATTGCATTGTTTGATTTATACGATTTCTTAAATTAGCTGCCTGTCTTCCAGCATCCATTGATAATAGCTGTGCAGTACGACCACTTAATCCTTCTGTAGCTGCAATAGCACCTCTTGCTTGTAATCCTTGTACTGAGGCTGCTAATCTTTCTTGTGCTTTAGCTGCTCTTGTTTCTTTTAGGTTTGCTGCTAATCCTTCTTGTTGTTGTGCAAATGCTTGTTCTGCTGATAGTGCTGATCTTCTTGCTGCTTCATATTGATAACGTGCTGCTCGACTTGCTGCTCTGTTTCCAGCTATCATCTGCGCTCCTTGTATTCCTAAACCTGCAAGAAATAATCCCGATTGCGCTCCTGATGCCAATCCTCCTATAGCTGGTATTGCTGCGACACACATTTAAGAGATCCTCAGAAATTCGTAGAATGGCTTACTTTCCTGTCCGTATTCCTCGTGATAGCTAATAAAAGTAAACCCAAGAGCTTTTAACCATTTTATAGCAGAATGGTTCTCTGCATATACCATATTGTATAGCAAATCATAACTTTTCAATAGGTTATTAACCCATTTCCTCCCTTCTCTTATTAATTGTATTTTATATTTTTTATTAGTAAACAACTCATCAGTTGCTACCATCCATATACATCCATCAGAAATAACACCACATAAGCCTATAGGATTATCATTATCATCAGCTATAGCCATGTTTGTTTGACCATATAAATAAGATAATCTCAACGCTTCTTCTGGTTGTTTTCCTGTTTGATAATAAGCTTCCATTTGATCCATAGTTCTCATGTTTTTTGCAACATGATTAAGATCACTTAATTTAGATTTTCTTAAATACCCCATCAAATACGTCTTGACCTCATATGGAACATAGCTTCATATTCAGCACTTGATAAGATTGTTGGTAAAAAAGTATTGTTTTTCACATCTATTGTAACTCTATCTGCTCTACTCATAACTGGAACTTTAAATGTTCCTGTCTCTAAAGATACTGTACCAATAGAAGAAGATGCAGCACCAAGAAAACGACCAGTAAATTCTTGTGTTGAAGTAAGATTATGATCTGGTGTAACCTCTACTTTAAAAAATCCAGTGTTTTCAAACTTAATATAAAAATGTTTTAGTTGTAAACGACCACTAATAATTTCACCAGTTTTTTGTCCTCCTGATGCTTCTGTAAGACGTTGTGATGAAAACCTATAGTGCATTTCATAAGGTTCACCAATTATAAATTTACTATTTCTTACGTCTTTATCTGCAATAGTAATTGTTGATGTTGTTCCATCTATTAAATTTGTAGATGTTAACTTCTGTCCAGGCTTTAATGTTTGAGTAGCTCCTACATTATCAACAAAAGTGCTTGTTTCTACGCTTGATAAAAACCTTCCTATGACTTCCATTTTGGCATGTAATTTATATGGAACAGTAATAGTAGAAACTTTAGTTGTACTGTTATAAGCAATAGAAACTCCAGTAGTTGCTTCTGTAATTTTACGATCTAAATGAAATTCAAAATCAGCGTTAGGTTCTTTAAAATTTGATTCGAAAGGTATTTTTTCTAAAAGAACTTCTGCTCCAAGATCAATGAATGACGAAGCACGATCAGTAACTATAAATAAATCAGTACCAATAAAATCTATATTTTTAATTTCTTTACTTGAATCCATAGTATATGTAAACCACGCATTTAATATTTTTTCTGATCTAGGTCCGTATAACCATCTATTAATATAAAGAACATTTGGGTTTGTTGCTCCTAATAAAACCAATACGTCTTCATTACTAGAAACAGCAACTTTAAAAATATCACTTGGAATAAGTCTAGGAATATGAATAGTAATATTAGAAGCATCTCTTACATTTACATTCGTTTGTGTAATGTATTCTCTAACACCTGCAAAATTACCTTTTTTTGTTAGGTAATAAATAGAGCTACCAGAACCTACAGGAGCAGCACCTTCATCTGTTGATTCAAACTCTGTTGATACAACTACGTTAGCTGTTTTTGGTGTCAATGTATCAGATGATGATGATAAAACAAATTGTGTTTGATCAGAAAATAATATTAATTTTTCACCCATATTTACAGCAAATTTTAAAATTGAGACTTTAGTATGTGAAGCTGCTACGTCAATCGGATCACTATCTACTACAGACAAAACAGTCTCTGGAAAGAAATTAAAGAAATCACCTACACTTGATAAAATTACATTGTCATCAGCTAAAAAACCTAACCTGTTTCTAAAAAAGAAAACATTATTTATTTTTGAACCAATAAATGATGGGTCTGGTGCTGATTCTAAATCTCCAACTAGTCGATCTCCCCATCTTGGTAAAGTAAATGTTTGACCGCTTGCTGTATAAGTTCCCCCATCAACTCTTGCAAATATAAAATTACCATCAGCTTTTCGTATCAATACATGTGGCATTGTATCGTAATCAAATCTAATATTAATACCTGCTTCTACTGATTCTTCCCATTGACCTTCTTCAAAAGCACCACCATTGTTAGTGACAAACTTAACGTAATAATTATCAAAGTTTGTAGATTCATCACCTTTCACTTCAACTACCATTCCATTCGGAGAGATGGGTGGTAAATCAGTAAACTGTTGAACTGTATTTTTTACAGTTGTTATTTGTGAATTACCTTGTGTATCAGAAGACTGTATTGAAAAGTTTGTGTTATTACTTTTAAATATATGTAAAACTGGACCATTTTGATTAATTGTAAATCCACTTAATCCAGCTAATAAACCTGTTCTTATTTGAGTTGCAACTGTAGCAGTACTGAGAGGATTGTCATTAGATGTATTGTGTGAAGCTGTAACTCCATCTACAGTTACTGAATAAGTAGTCTGATCTGTAACTCTATTAAAAAAAACAATAGCTTGGTTTATATTTCCTGGAGACAATGTTGAATCCATTGATGTAGTAATATTTGTATTTACAAGAAAAGTAAAATCAGCAACTGTAATTGTTTTAATCTGTAATCTAGCATTTGTACAATTCAAATAACCTACTCCATCTGGAGTATCTACGGTAAGTTCTGTACCATCTAATTCAAAAACTCTTAAAGTTGTAGAACTTATTACTGCTACATATCTTTCAGTAAGATCTCTATTAATCATTCTGACATGACTATCACCTATCAATGCTCCTGTTGCAATTAACTTACTGACGTATTGACTACCAGAACGCTTTGTAAGACCTAATACAGGATCGCTATTAGCATTATCCTGTATGTCAGCATGGTCAGGTTGTTTTGTAGATTCAGAAGCTTGTGAGACTCCTCTTAATAAAGTTGGAATTGACCTTGATACAAGACCCATAATTACCTAATGATTGCGTTTGCTGGTGAATAAGTATCAAAGACACTTGTTAAAGAAGGATCACCTCTTAATACATTATGATCAGCATTACATAAATCAGTTTCCATTAGTATAGCTCTTGCTCTAGTTTCGTCTTGCTGCGTATAAGTTCTCAAACCTTGATCACTTACTAACCTATCAACAAAAACTCTTGCAGCTTTTATTATGATATATCTTCTTGCTGGCTCTGGTATTTCAGAAAAAGTTCTTAAGTAAACAATAGTACAAATAAGATCTTCATCAAATTCATATTTATTATTTAACCTGTCATAAAGTTTTAATGCACGTTGAATCGCATCAACACTTGGATGTTGATGAATATTAGGATCAACTCTTAATACATCAGTTGATAATGATATATGTTTAGTTAAAGAATCTCTAGTTAACGTAACATCTATCTCTGTATTGAAACTCCACCCTTCGCTCTGCACATCTTTATTTGTTTCAGTAAGGGTTGATTGAGCAAGACGAGCATCAACTGGTAAAGTACCTGTCAAGCTATTTATAGGAGATTCTCCTATAGCAGCCAACATAATGTTGACGGCTTCTAATTCAGTGGTTGCAGCAACAGACATAATTAATACTGGTTAAGCATTTTTAAGGCTTCTTCTCTAGCCTTCCTTCCTTTAGAAATAACACCAAATTTACTTACTTCTTTTTCATCATCATACTTTTTTCTTAAAAATTCAAGAAATTTTTTACTTGGTGTTTTCTTCTTTTTCTTTTTAGATTTTTTAATCTTTAAAGAATCTCTACTATGTTCCATATTTAATAACCTTTTTTAGTACCTTTACTACTTTTTTTAGTAGTAGATTTTTTAGTGCCTTTAGTGTGATAAGCCATAGTTTTAAATAGTAAGAAAAAGAGTACCCATTGCTGAGTACTCTTTGAGGTAAGTTAAGTAGAAGATAACTTGATAGTAGCTGCACACTCAGGACGGAGGATACCGTGACCTAGAGCATACTTAGCAACCATTAATGTACCTTGATACATAATTCCGTAGTCAGAACCTGATATCTCAGTAGTCATATCCATTAATTTTACAGTTCCTACTGCACTCTTATGGAAGACTAATCCAATAGTTTTACTATCGTCACCTGAGTAGGTGTTGTTAGCACCTGATGGGTTAGATCCTACATTTGATTGAGGTACGTTGTTACTCATCATCACTGGAATACCAGCAATCTGTTGTATACGACCTGATGCAAATGAACCATTACCACCTGGGTTGAAGTCAACATCTACTGTTCTTGTAGCAGACTCAGCTAGTTTGTAGTACTCAGCAGGTGGCAATACACAGAATCTGTCTGTTGGAGGAATGTCTCTTTCATCCATTGTCTGTGCAATGTCATAGATAGCTGCTGCTATCTCATCACCAGATACGTTAGCTGAAGTTGTGTTACCAGCAGGTAGTTGAGCTGTGATACCACCACTTCCACCTGTAAGTGTTGTTGAAGCTCTTGAAGCATTAGCGATTACCTTTGCTACGTTCTGATCATAAGTCTTAGCTAAAGCCTTACCTAATTCATCAGCGTAAGTAGCCCTTACGTCGTAATGATTCTTAAGCTCATCCAGGTTCGAAACGAATGCTTGAGAAATAAGTAGATCATCAATAGAAATAATCTTCTCGTTTGCCAAGATCTGGTTTGCACCAACTAATGGTGTACCTGGTGTGTGATATGCAGCAGTTGCAGTACCTGTTACGGGGAACTGTGCTGATTTGCCTGAAGTAATGGTACGAACAGAATGTAGTTGCTCATTAAAGATGTTGTTACGAGCAAAGGCTGTTAGAACCTCGCCACTGAACACCTTTAAGAACAACGCATTAAACGCTGTTCCTGTATTGTTTACCAGACCCAGGCGTGAAACTGTGGCGTTAGCCATAATTTAATTCCTTTAGGTTGATTGAATAATTTGAGAAACTAACTTCACTACTTTCTGTTCTCTCCAGTGGTATCTGACGCATCAGGCACTTTTGATATTAAGATTTTCGTTTTGTTAAGTTTATACTGATCCGCAATTCCACTTGCGTAATGCAAGGGCTTTACGAGTTAACTTGCCATCTTTTTTTAATGGTCCTTTTACCTTAGACATTCTTGCACAGAAGGATTTTCTTCTTGCTTTTTGTCTAGGAGAAAGACCTGTCTTTTTAGTAACAGGAGCTTGCAAGTTTCCACCTGTTGCTCGGTTGTATTTTCTCCGACCTCTAGCAGTAAGACCCCCTGTGGGATCTTTATCTGCTTTAGTCATTGAAACACCCTTGGACATAAAAAATGTAAGCTACTTAAAATATAACACCTTTATGCAAGTCTTAACTTTTCTCTGTTTTTATTTCTTCTATGTTGATAGCTAATTTTTTTTGAACCTGTCTTTTCTTTTTTGAATTTAGTTATCTCTTCTTTACTCATCTCACCTTTAGTCTTTGGTGTTTTTTTATTAACTCTTTTTGATGGTCTGCAAGCAGGGTAAGGTCTACCCTTTTCATCTTTACCTCTACCACAGTCCTTGCCTGTTTTGACATCAACCCACTTTTCTTTAAACCATCTTGTTAGACTCATTTGCCTACTTCTTTTTGTGCTGCTGTATGTGCAGCTTTAAATGTTTTACCTTCACGCATAAGCTTCTTCATAAGGTTCATGTGTTTAGATGTGTGATGAACTGAATGTGCTTTCAGTTTTTTCATCTGTGCAATATTAAGCTTTGCCATTTTTTTTCTTCTTTGACTTGCGAAGTATCATAAGATCTTCTCTAGTGATTTTACCATCACCAGTTTTATCAAGTTGTTTTTGTTTTTTAGATAAAGGCATGATTAAGTTTTGCGATAGCCACCGCCACGTTTTTTATAAGTTCTAACCAACCAAGCATTAGCATAAGCAGAAGGATAGACTCTAAACTTCTTCTTTGCTTCTGCCTTTACTCTTGCATAAAGAGTTGGATTGGTTGGTTTGTTAGCCATAATTAACGACCAGTGTTAAATACATCACTACCACCTAAACGTCTTTGAACATCTTCGGTGTATGTAACATCTTTACCGTAGCGTGGATCAGACATAGCAGTAACTACTTCTGCTGTTGATCTATATGGAGCAGGTCCGCTTTGTGATGAGCGACCTGTTACTAAGTTTGGTTCGATACCCATAGCATTATTGTATTGAGAATAAAGACCTTGTACTGCCATTTTAATAGCTGGAGCAGAACCTGTCTCTGTTAGTTGATTGAAAGCATCAACTTCAGCAGCAGGTAAATTATCTAAAGCCCAGCTTACCATTTGACCGTAGCTTTCTTCACCACCTACTGAGTCTTTGATTCCTTGTATTTGTTGACCAGCGATCTCCATTACGTTGCCAGCAGATTTCAAACCCTCAAGATATGTATCAACTAGAGTTCTTGAAAAACCACCCTCTTGCAACTTGGCATAATCGTCATCATTTAAAGCACCTTCTTCCATAAATCTATTACTAATATCTTCTGGGTCGATACCTACTTCTTGTAAAACAGAGTAAACACCATCACCATAAAGTTCTTCGTAATCTATTTCAGAATCTGATTGCTGTTCTGATTCATCTTCTGTTGCTTGTGGTTGGTCTTCCTCTGTTACCGTTCCAAGTTTTCCCTCTAGTTCTTTGTAACTGGCAGCTAGATCTTCAACAGATTTGAACTTACCTAGTATAAGACCATTTTCATCGGTTTCATTTTTGGCAAGGTTTTGTAGATCCTCCTGAGACATAGGAGGTGTTTCAGAAACATTTACTTGAGATGAAGTCATAAAATTCTTTTGCTAGTTAAATATTATTGTATTACCATTTTTGGTCTTGACCACCTTTGGCTCGGAAGGAGCAGGGGTGTCATTAACACCTAATTCACTAACGATAGCTTTTGCTACATCAGTATCAGGTTTTGCAGTTTTTGAACTAGACTTCTTGGTTGGCATTAGATTGCTCCTGTAATTGTTGTGCTTGTGCATTGTTTTTAGGATCAAGTAATTTAGATCCCAAAGCAGCAGGTCCAAGATGCTGTATAAGCTGTTGCTGCTGCATGGCTTGCATCTCGGCTGCAATTTCTTCTTGACTCTTGACTAGGTTAGTAGTCTCGATACCTATAGATGTTGCAAGTCGTTTAACTGCTTCATCTACATTTACATATTGTCTCATGACATCTGGACCTAAAGCTTGAGCTACCGTTCCAATAAATTCAATAAGTTTATTTCTATCATTACCTCTACCAAGACCTTGAATACCAGTAACGATCTTAGGTTTTACAATTTTATCTGGAAGCTTTGGTACTTTCCCAGAACGCACAAGCATGTGCATCCTACGTTTGAGATAGGGTAATTGAAATTCCTGACTTAAAATAGAGTATACCCCGCCAAGCGAGTTCTCTAGTTCTTGAGCCATGATATTTACCTCGGCTGCTGTTACTCTTTCAGCTTGCCTTTGTATAGAACTAGCCATAAGAAAAGCATCAGCAAGCCTAGCTTCAATACGTTGCATTGCTTGTTGTGCTACAGCGAAGTCTGCTGACTTCCCTACTTGCATTACACTTACATCAGCCGCAGATCCCTCTCGTATTGCACCGTTAGGAGCCTTTGCTAAAGTTGCTGCTCTTGTCTGACCATTTGGATTTACAAGGAACAATACTTTTGCACTAGCAGCAGCACCCTCAATGATTGCTTGTGTTAAAGACTCAAGAGAAATAAGGTCGCCTCGGTACTCTTCAACGTATCCACGACCAAAATTTTCTCCATCAATTCGTACCCACCTCAATAAAATCCAAGGAGAAACATCTATTTTTGATCTACCATCTGTGCCTGGAATCTTTTCACCTTTACATTCTTGATACCATATATGGTCGTCATTAATTCTTTTAACGTAGGTATAGATGTCGAGGTCAT
>VTLG01002938.1_pt1 | contig 15076 bp, 28 predicted proteins | sample 4694571 | NCBI WGS metagenome assembly VTLG01 (sample SAMN12604809, study PRJNA352737) | marine metagenome | biome: ENVO:00000447; feature: ENVO:00000209|ENVO:00000569|ENVO:01000036; material: ENVO:00002151; isolation source: viral sequences binned using virsorter ...
CTCATTGATGAAGATGATATGTCCACTAATTCAGCAACAAGACCTCCCTCGCAACAGTCTGTGAAGGCTTACGCTGACGGGTTAGCTTTAAGTCTCATTGACGAAGATAACATGTCTACTAACTCAGCAACAAGACCTCCATCACAACAGTCTGTTAAGGCTTATGTTGATGCAAAACCTAGTTTTGCATTAAATTCAGCGAAATCTTACTTTGTGTTAAATGGATAGTAAGATTATTAAAGAAAGTTAAGGAGGAAAAATATGGCAAGTGGAATATTAGGACAAATTGTTGGAACAGGCTCGGAAGCTGATGTTTATACTGTAGGAAGTAGCACATTAGCAGTAGTCAATATATCTATCGTGAATAATGACAGTTCAAACTCGGAGTCTGTTGTTTTGAGACTTATAGATAGTGGAGATACTTCAGCAGCAAAACATAATCTAGAAAACTTTTCTCTCCCAAGAAGTGCCGTAGTAGAGAGAACAGGCGTGGTTATGGGTGCAGGAGATAAATTAACGCTAACTGCTAGTTCAGATGTCTCTATATCTGTTTGGGGTATAGAAGAATCGGTATAAAATGGCTAGATTATTGAGTTACAAGCCAGGAGCAATTAAATCCTTACAGCAATTTCAATATCAAGATAGTACTAATGCTAATGCCAATATAACTTGGAGTATCAACGAGGTTGACACAAATAAGGCTTATGTAGTAGGACAGTCCGTTTTAGATAGTGGTAACAGTGGTGATATAGCTAAAGAAACTAGACAAGTTTATATAAGTAGTTCAACTCAACTAACAGGACAAGCAAGAAACTCAGGTGGTAGTAGCAGCTCTTTATACGCAGCAGGGGTAGTAACAGTGGTGGAGTATTACTAATGGCTAGATATTGTTTAGAGGCAGAGCAGGGAGCAGTCAAGTCTGTTCAACAAAACACACTCGGTTCAACTGTCTCTGCTAGTTCTAAAGATACAACAATAACTGCTGTGGATTATGATAATACAATAGTTTTTCCCAGTGGTGGTTCTGAAGATATGTCAGGAGCTTTTTTAGCTGGAAGTGCAACGCTGAGAGAGATATGGCGACATAACCAGACTCATTATTGGAGAAGAACTGCAACAGTTGTGGAGTTCTATGGCTAAATTTTCAGCTCAAATATCAAGTGGGAATGTTGTTGTCGGTGTGTTAAGCGATAGCTTGGGTAGGATACCAGAGGGCAATATAGAATTAAATGTTGAAGACGCACATTCTGTAATGGGTTACAAATATGACAGCTCTGCTGAAGAAAATCCAGTTAAGACCTCTTTAAGTTTTACAGCTCCTCCTGAAAACAAATTTTATGACAATGATGGAGTTGAGCAGGACATACCTGCATAAATAGAATATCCAGAATCTTAATGCTATAATCCATCATTATGGATTATTTTATAGGATTTCTCGCAGGATTTTACTGGTATAAGTTTGTTACATATTTAAGAAAATTGTCAGATAACAAGATAATTGCAAATCACGAATGGGATTGGTTTTATTCTGATGACAACAAATGACCCTAAAAGAAGTAATACTATGGCAAATGGATTTACTACTAAAGAAATGTTACACATCATTAAGGAGGATGTTACGAAATTACACGAAAGGATTGATTTCCTACACGAGAAGATTAACAAGACGCCTACTAGACAAGAAGTTGTCGGATGGTTAGTAGCTATAACAAGTGCAGCAGCATTTTTGAACAGTATAATGTAATGATGAAATGCTATATAAATTCAATACTCTTGTAAGAATCCTTATAGTTGGTTTTTTAATATTCCCCACTCCTGTCTATGCAGATAATCATATAACAACAGAAACCGAAACATTTGATGGAGAGAACGGTGCATTAGTTACTGACCTAACTGTACCTACAGGCTCAGATGTTACAACAAGGAATGACCAGAACTGTTGTGGTGTTGGTGGACAGTACTTCTTTAGCTTGAAAGATAACTATGCAGGTGGACAACAAGCTACCTCTTATACCTTTACACTACCTAATGACCACGACATAATTGAGATAGGTTTTAGAATGGCAGGTGTTAACTTTGCTTATACTGTTCAGTACAATTATTCAGATGATACAAATGAAACTGCTAACTTTAATTCACAAAGTAATTCATCCTATGAGGACATAACTAAATCTGTAACAGATAAGTATATAGTTAGCTTTGTTGTTACTGTATCTGATTGGTCTGGTATTGATACCGTCTATTGGAAGTATGACTCTACTCCACCTACAACAACCACTACTACTACAACTACTCTTAGTCCATTAGATATAGAAAGGAATAACAACTTTGTAGAGACAGGTGTTTTAGAAACTAATGAAGAAAGAGAAGTTAGAGAATACAATGATGCTCAGGATTGGGAACGTGATAAGAATCAATCCGAAACTGGTTACTGGGAATTAGATTCTGAACGTAGAGAACGTGAAGCTGCTGAAGCTGAGGCTGCTCGTATAGAAGCAGAGAAAATAGCTGCTGAAAAAGAGGCAGAGAGATTACGACTAGAGGAAGAAGCTAGGCTTAAAGCTGAGGAAGAAGCTAGATTAGAAGCTGAGCGTATTCAGAAAGAAAAAGAAGATGCTATCAAGGCAGAGTTAGAAGCTGCGTTGGAGTTAGATGTTGAACTGGAGGAAGAAGAACTAGAAGAACTTGTTGAAGTTATCCAAGATATCGAAGAGAATATTGAGGAACTAGAGGAGTTAGCAGAACAAGTTGAGGAAGAAGTTATAGAAATAAAAGAGGTTGATGCTGAAGAAATTAAAGAACAACTAACTCCTACTACCACTACAACTACTACAACAACAACTACTACATTACCTCCACCTGTAGAAGAGATAACTGAACTCACAGAAGAGGAGAAGGAAGCTGTCCAGAAAGTTGTTGACACGGTAGAAGAATTAGAAACCTTGACTGAAGAAGAGCAGGAAGTAGTTGCTGAAGTATTAGGTGTTGAGACTGAAGAGTTAGAGATTGTTGCTGAACTTATAGAAGAGGAACCTGCTGTAGCTCAGGCTGTTGAAGAGTTTGTCGAGAGAGCAGCACAAGATGATAGTGAGGACTACACCTTAGCCGATGCTGTGGTAGAGGTACAGTTAGAGGAATTTATAGCTGACCCTATTGCAGCTTTCATTGACATACAAATAGAGCCAATAGAACTTAGGGAAGTTATAGAGTTAGGTAATGATATGACTACTGACCAGAAAGAAAAAGCTCAGGAGGTTGTAGTTCCTATTATCATAGTCTCGCAAATTATAGCAACAAGCTCTATAATACCTATTAGAAAGATACGATGAAATTAATTAAAGGTTTATTTAAGTGGCTTGGAGATATAGTCAAAGAGACTATTGCTCAGGTTTTCACCATACTTGGATTTTTCATCGCATGGCTCAGTTTGACCGGGCCGTCCAAGGATATTGTAGGGATAGCAATATTAGGTTCAATTACATTATGGCTTCTAACTATCGGATTAAGAAAAGAAAAAAAGAAAGATGTTAAAAAAGAAAAAGAAACAGCAGAGACTGTCTTAGGTAGGAAGAAGAAGTAATGGAAATCTTAGCAATAGCTCTATTCTGCGTGGTAGGATTAATATTTGGTAAAATTATTAAATACATATTGGAGGAATAATGGAATTAGAAGTATTAAGAATAAGTAGTCAAGAAGATAGTACATCAGGAATATTGTTTGATGTATCAAATGGTAAAAGAAAGTTCCTTTGCTACACATTGGAAGATGAGCACAGGGTTGTAAAAAAATATGGGGAGACTCGAATACCTGCAGGAACATATAAGTTGGAACTTCGTACTGAAGGAGGGTTTCATAGCAGGTATAAGAAGAAGTATGGCTTCCACGAAGGTATGATTTGGGTTAAAGATGTGCCGGGATTCGAATATATATTATGGCATGTGGGTAATAATGATGAAAATACTGCAGGTTGTTTGCTTCTAGGCCAGTCACAGGAAAGTAATTTAGTTAAAAGAGATGGTTTTGTAGGCTCAAGTGTTTCAGCATATAAATATGTTTATCCTTACGTGCTTTCAGCCATAAAGACAAGAGGTGCAGAAGTAACTTATGTAGATTTCGATGGTTCACTTGTGAATAATAATGGTAAATGTCAAGATGATATAATTATGAAAAAATTAGAGAATATTAACGAGAAAATTACAAAGATTTCGTATAAACTAAGTGGGAAAGTACTTAGTTAGAATAGGAAAATATGACAAAGGAATACAAAGACCTTCTTGAAAGAGTAGTTTTTACCTTTTTGGAAAGTTTCATTGGAGCTATAACAGTGGCACCTTTAGTTGGAGTTAATGCAGACGCACTTCAGCTTGCCGCAATTAGTGGCGGGGCTGCAGCTTTAGTTGTAGTTAAGGAATTCAGTAAAAGGAAACTGAGTAAGTAATGCCAAAGTACGGCTCTAAGAAACTTAAAAAGAAAAAAGGTGTAGGTTCTTTCAGAAGAAAAAGATAACGATTAAATAGTAAAACCCTCTATTGCTAGAGGGTTTTTACTATTCTGTTAACACTGTTAGGAGGTTAACATTTTGTATAATCTATATCATACTACATATATTATTTATACATATCTCTTTTATATTAAAAGGGAATATCGTCTTTGCCAACTGATTCTGATGAATTTATTGGGAATGTCTTTTTGATATCTAGATATCTAGTATCTTCTGCATCCTCAATTAATTCCACACCAATCTTTTTATTGATGTAATCATTAGGGTTAAAGTCAATCTCGCCCTCTTCCATAGGAACACCAAGTGAAGTCATTACTTCTAATAACTTCCACTTACTTTCAGGTGTAAACATAGTGTACATCTTTAGTTCTAGACCTCCGATTTGTACAATCCACTTCCAACCATCGTTACCCGCTTGTGAAGTAAATTCCTCTACTCCTATAACGGTAGCTTCGTGCTCCCCTGCGGTTATTTGACCGCCTCCATTTCCTTGCAAATCGTCTGCTGAAATGGATATTTTCTTAGCTGTTACCATTCTTTACCTCCTCCAGTAACTTATCGAGAAAGTAATCATCTTTCTCTTTTTCTTCGTCTCGTGCATAGAGATGTAGTCCTAAACCAAATCTCATAGCACATCTTTTATGAGCATCCGATACAGCTTCCTTTAATCTAGCACCATTAGTTTGCTTTTTCCTAAAGGGATTTTCTACATCGCCTGCTTCATCAACGGGATATTTCTCCCCATCAATATTTAATGTGAGTGTCAGTATGACACCTGTAAGTACCTTCCCTAACTCAGGATGGTCATCATATATAGGCTCTTTTATAGTTTGTTCAAAAGCTCCTAGGTGTGCTAACAACCTCTGAGTAACTGCACTATGCTCAACATAATGTCCAAACTTACCCTTAGGTGGTTCTTTTACAAGTGTAGTAAATGGCTTTGCCAAATCACGCAACTGTGTCATATCTTTTACCCTCTTTCATTTTATTAGCCCAAACAGGTGTATTACCTTGCTCAGTATGTATTATTAATAGTTTACCATCATCCTTAAACTCTTTGAAAAGGAAAGTATCTCGTGCTGTTTCTTTACTCATACCTCTTCTAGTAGCAATACTATCCATACCTCTAAGACTAGGAACAAAACTGCCCCCTACCAATGCACATAAGTCTGCTATCACAGTGCTCTTGTCATCTACAGAAGTAATCCACTTCATAAGAGTAACCATATCTACAACTTTCCAAGAGTAAGGATTGGTGTGATGGAACACTGTCCCATCCATCTTGAATGAACCGTGCTCTCTTACGTCATCTCTTAATACTAGGTCTGTATAAGAAAGCATATCCCTAGTTGCAACAGCACTATTAGAAATAGGTAGCCTAGCTACTGCTATATCCTCTCCCGACTGTCCGTTGAGTGTGTCTGCTATTTCAGAATTCTTTACATCTTCTGCAAGAGCAACATCTTTAGCAATATCTAATGCTTTATTAACTGTTAGCTTTTCCATACAAAGCTACCTCCTTCTCGGAACACTGTCTTACTCTCCAAGTATATTTATCTCCCCATTTTCTTTTATAATTCATTGCAGAACCATAAGCACGTTGTCTTTCTGACAGAGGAAACACAGCTAGCTCGAAAAATTGGTTTGGATTTTTATCCATTTTATCTAACCATCCCTCGTCTATTGGTCTCCCCCATTCTTTTCTAACCCTGAATTTATTAATTTCAGGGAGATTATCTACAGCTTTCATTTATTCTTCCTCCTTACTTAAACCGAACAAAGTACCTATTACTTTGTTTAGTAAAAAACTGTTACCTGATACAACTTTCGCTGTTCTTAATGAAAACTTACGTATGTTTGCAAGCTCTCTTAAAATTAGGAACATCAAAATTATCTGAGATATTCCTACAATAATTAAATAATCAATATTTGACACTAAAACACCTCTCTCTTCGTGTATATATATCTATTATCATCATGTTCGCTACTCATTTCAATGTTGAGATAGTCAAACACATCGCCCTCAACTTCATCTAATAGTTTCCACCAAGTACTATTATGCACATCTTCACAACTTCCTACTTCGTCATGGAAAGTCTTGCAAGTTAGTTCACTTGTCAGTTCTACTATCACTTCGTAAGGGTAGTAATCCCCTTTCTTAGTCAAAGGTGTCAATTCTATATCTTCCTTATTTACCATCACTCTTCTCCCCTCCTTTCGTCGCAAGAGTCATCCTCAATTTTTTTTCTATACTTCTTGTAATGCTCGAGGTTTGCAAAGTCCTCAGCAGTATAGTAATAAATAGTATTCTCATTAATCCAGTCATCATTTCTCCGCTTCATTATTCCTCTTCCACATATAATGATGAATGGCTTCCTGATTTTGCGAAAAATAATCTTTCCTAATCTTTTTCTTTGCCTCACTCATATTTTATTTCTCCTCTCCTAACAATCACAATCTATTGGTAACTTATATGGTGCGAAATCTACATCTATTGTGCAACAAATATCTTCTTCGCTGATTTCGTAGATATTAAATTTAGCCATTATTCTTCCTCCTCTTCCTTTTCTAGCCATGAATTATGTACAATTGAACCATCAGCTGTATAAGAAACTCCTTCATTAAACCAAATAGGATTATCGGGGTCTAATATTTCTGATATATTACCCATTAGTATCCAGTACCCCCTGTCTTTCGGCTAGCATTCAACTTACCGTTATCGGTTGGCTTTGCTAACCCTATGTAGTTGCCTTGCTTTTTACTTTTATGTGCTCGTCTTTGTTGACGATTCATATCTTTCAAAAGCATTTCGACTCCTACAGCCTGCGTCTTCGCCTTCTGTAGTTTATGCTTTCTCATTTTTCCTCCTTAGCATTATTAACTATGAGATATAGTATAATAGTTCTATATTGATTGTCAAGTATTATCCGGATTTTCTTCTACTGAATTCCAATCTTCAGAATAGAAGTCCATTTCATACTTCAACATATCATCAGCAGAAACATATTCTTTTATACATTCATTTATATCATTTAGAATATCCCGAGCTAAATCTATATCTCCTCGTTCAAGAGAAAACATTAAACTTTTAGCACGTCTTCTTTGTTTATTAAAGAAATTGAAATCTACTGGATTCATACTTGGGTGCACTCTTCCTCCTCATTATTCCAATGTAAACTAGATAGTTACGCAGGTGAGTCTGGTATCAACACGGGTTACACATGTCTATTATGCACTGGTATCCTGCTGTTGCCAGTAGGCTACCACACAGAAAGGAGTCAGGCTGTACTTGAAACAACCTGATTAGACTCACCTTTGTAACTATACCTAGAATAATAGATATAAAAACATTGTCAAGTTATTAATTCAATTTTATTATTTTTAAGTTATCCCACCCGTGTTTATCTACGGTAAAAGTCAGTACTGAATTGGCTGTTTTGACACCTGTACTAGCTTGGAAATCGTCTGAAGAATCTAAAGATGCAGTCTGAAACCAAGTTCTAGAGCCATCAGTTCTACATCTAAAATGATGGTAATGACCCGATACCAATATGGTTGCGTCCCCTAGGGGTTGAAACCCAAATGTTTGTTGAGACCACATATTCATAAGTTTTTGTTCAGGATTTCTCCCTCTATTTCCCCCAACATGACCATGAGTAAAGCCCATTACTGTACCTTTGACATCTAAAGTAAGATGATAGCCATCAGGTATAACAAATTTTATATGTTTATAGGGGCTGTGTGCAATAATATCTGCACAGGACATCAGTAATAAGGTATCATCGTTGTCTAACTTAGATGTTACCACTGTACTCTTAGCTTTCCTATTTTCTCCATGGTTACCACACACCCCTGCGACTACAATTTTTCCTGCATGTTTAGAAAGTTCCGTTATTATTTTCATCATTAATCGCCTAGCTAATGTTATTTGTTCTAACCTATCTAAAACAACTGTATGTTCCTGACCTGCATAAAAACCATGAGTCCCCTCTATTAAATCACCCAAAAATACTATATATATAGCACCTATTTCCACTCCTGATTTACGAAGTTCCTTTATTCTCTCTATTGTCAATAAGATACTTTCATTTATCCTATCAATAGTCCCTTGAACACCTTTTCCATCGGGTTTTCCGAGTTGCCAATCACTAGCGAAATAGAAAAACACCTGCCCTTTTGATGATTTAGGCTTTAATGGTTTCTTTTTCTTGATTTGGCTTATTAATTTTTCCATTTCCTTGTCTTGAACGGGGTCTTTTTTCCTTATATTTGCTTTGAAGTACCATGCCTGTTCTTTTTCACCTTTCCCCATATTCATATCCCACGTTCTAACTTGTAAATCACCTACTAATTCGTAATCTTTAGGATTCCAACCCCACTCTTTTAATAGTGATTCAAAAGATGCCTTATTTTTATTGCGGGGTCTACTTACAACATACCCTGAATTGGTATCAGGATTATAATAAACACCTGATTCGAAACCTTTAGGATGTTTCTGCCTCGGTTTTAATTGATTATGTTTTAGGTCTTGTGTCTTCTTTAGATATTCTTCCATATAAACCCCCTATAACTATAATTACATTCTAGATAAGGTATATGCTATGCAAGATGAATTGAAAAAAAGCCTGTTTCTTATACAAGAAACTTGGGCTAGTAACGGGGGAGGCTATGTTTTCCTATGCAAAAATACTAATAATAAATGGGTAGAAGAGCCTATCTTTTGGAGTAATTATTCCAGATTGAAGGAATTTGCTCAGGATGAGGTGTCAGATTTATACTTTACCCCCTTGTGTTTTTCTTCACAATCTAATAGAAGGTCTGAAAATGTTAGAAATACGCAAGGATGCTTATTTATAGACATGGATAGGCAAGGTGTCGAATGGAGAAATGGAAGTAATAACTCACCCGAGCCTACTTTTGTATGGCAAACTAGCGGGAATAGATGGCAGGCTATATGGCTACTTAATGAATTAATATCAATAGATGAGCAACAAATAATGAATAGGAGACTGGCATATCACTGGAAAGCTGACACTGGTGCTTGGGATTCTGCAAGAGTCCTAAGAATACCTAATTCATACAACATTAAAAGAGGAGGCGAGCAAGGTAAGATACTTTCTTACCAACCTAACAGGGCATATACTTTCGCTGAATTTTCTAATGTTCCTGAATTAGAAACCCCTTTCTTTAGCGGTACTACAGATGATATGCCTGACTCCTTAGAAGAAGACCGGAGTAGCCTTCTTAACAAGTATCAATCTGACATTGGTCTTGAAGCAGGATATTGGTTAAGCATAGATACAGAAGAATATAATAGAAGAGGCTCTATTGATAGGAGTCAACTAATACATACAGTTATAGTTAAGTTACTAAGAAGAGGACTCCCCTCCTCAATAATATTCTACCTAATAGAACCAACACCTTGGAATAAATTTTCCTCTAGACCAACAACTCTATGGAAAGAGATACAAAAAGCTGAACGAAAAATTCAGGAATAACAGAACACTTTTTTCTCCCAAAATCTCGCCCTCCTACGCCATGAGTAATGCCCCAAAGGGGCCAGCCATACAAAAAAAACCATAGTTAAACCGATTTAGGTTTAACTATGGTTAAAAAAGGGTGGGTCCCGGGGCTCACAACGTGAGGGGCGGAAACATGACAAATCGTTTACGATTTGCCAACTTCTTATTTTTTTATAGAACAGATGTCCCAGGAATATGGGACATCTGTTCGACTTATACAACCTACCAAGGTTGTATAAGTGTCGAAGATGTATACTTATCAAAGTCTACATCTTCGAATGCGTCAGGATTTTGTTCAAGAGCAAAATCATATAAACTAGGTACTTCTTGAAATGTACCAAAGTACAATTCAACGAACTGTTCCTCGTTTAACGCACGTATTTCTACTATCTCTACACCTAGCTCTTCAGCTAGTCGTAGTTCATCCTTGATGTGTGTCTTACTATCTAAAAAGAGAGTAAGCTGCTCTACCGGATTAGGTAGAGCACACACACCAGACGACGAAGTCGTCTGTGCACCAAGATGGGTAGAACCCCAACCGCCATCAAAGTATAGATGGCGAGCTTGGGTTCGACGATGCCAAAGGTTGGAAAACCATATGGTCTCGTCGTGCTCCCATTCTCCTTGGTACTCATTGATGATATAGTAATCATCAGCAAGCCTCGGATTGCTGGTGAGAAATACTAATTTGGAATTACCAATTATTTCTCCCATAGAATCTTGTAGCTTACTATTGTCGAGCCAAGTAGGACTGAGATGCTTTAACCAAGTATCTCTGAACTCTCGGGTATCCGAGATTCTTCCCTCTGGGTCGACTTCAACGCAGTCAATAACTCCATTGTGTGCAAACACAGTTAAGTTATCTACGTTGAATGGATGGACATTAGCCAAGCAAACCCCTCCGTGCGTTGCAATACGGCAATGCACTAAAACAGGCTTGTTTGTAGCTAATTGGACATCAGCTACAATTTGACTGAACTCTCTTTTATCCATCGATTTTTTCGTGGATATAGTTCCTTGGTTGTTAAACCAAGAAACTCCAAATCCATCAGGATTTGTATCCATCATGGATTCGAGTTCATTGTCCGAAAGGTGTCCGTCCTCAGTGATTAGGGCTATTACACACATGGTATATACCCCCTCTCAAGTAAGAAATCATGTAGTACCGGATAGGTATCTACATGAAGCCGAACATAGTCGACAAAAGCATAATTGCTTAAGGCGTTGTGTTGTCCTCTCTGTGCTAACTGAGAGTACTGAATTCCTCCAAGGAATTCAAACAACGCTTGACAGTATTGTATATTCTTTACAATTCTGTCAAACTCCATGTTCGAACGAAAGTAACGGAGCTCCCAAGTTCTGGCAGTTTCGTTAAGGGCACCTCTATTAGGTAAACCGGTCTTGTTCTTTGCAACAAGAGCGACACCTTGATAGGTATTACCCTCTTCATCCTTTCGTAAAGGAATGTCCCGCAATTCACACCATTGTGAATGAGTACCTACCGTTCTCTGACCTATCGTTGCTATAAACGATGGGTTAAGATAGTGGAATTGCAGAAATGCAAATCCGCGGAAGGTAGTAAATGCCTCTTTAGGCAAATGGACATGAGCTCCGGCGTCCGCATGATACCCTTTGAAGAAACTTTTCATTTCTTCAAATAGAGGCTGTAAAGCCTCTTGAGCTTGTACCCAAGCTCTATAGGTAAACGGGGCTGTCACTATTTCGTAATCAACTGAGCTATCGTGTTTAGCGATAGCGAAAGTTGACGGGGAGTTTCTATCAATGCCAAAGGCTTTATTGATACCCCCTACGAAACGTGCTAGTGCGATTTTGTTTTCTAAATCGTACTTAGACCCGTTACGGACGTCGACTTCTAGTTCCAAACCCATAACGATAAAGTCTGCTTTATCAGTTATGTCGGTAATTGGGTTGTTTATAACCCAATAACCATCTGCGACACAGTCGAAGTAGGTTTGACCGAATGGTTTGTGACTATAATCGTGCAATTCTATTGCACAAGACTCACCGTTGACGATATATTCAATATCTTCATCGGTTAGAGAGCGAGATAATCCTTGCTCTCTATAGTCTTCAATATATCCATACCATTCACAATCCTCGCAAAGGATGCGAGGATTTTCACCGTCATATTCTGCGGACTCTATCTCAACATTTTGGTATTCTTCACCAAATTCGTCGAGAAAATCTATCCCGCAATCAGGACATTTCTCAGGGTAGTTAATCCCTGTAGAACTTCCCTCAAATCTATACTGTGGTATAAATTGAAAGAACGATGTTCTATGCAACCCAGCAAGTTGTTCAGCGAACCTGGAAGATTCTTCTTCCAAGAAAGCTGAGAACGACTCAGGAGTTACTACTGCTGGTACCTCAATGTTGTTAGGCATTAGGCACCCCCTCACTATTTGAGTAGAATCTATAATCAGTAGGAGATTTGGAAACTCTTCTTTCCAAATCGACCCTGATGTCCGCTTTGACGTATGGATTATCATCCTCGTCATAGTGGATAGACATATCTACTAGTGAGATATCATTCGGAAATACAAAATCCGAATCCTCAGCACTCACTGGGAGTGCTGAGTTAATTTCCTTGGAAGCTAGGGATTTTATCAATCCCTCGCTCAAGGTTAAAGTCAAGCTGGAAGACTTGACTTTAATATCAAGATTAGTCATATTAACCTCCTTATAACTAATACCCGTGTTGATACCGTAAAACTTTTTGTCTTACTATTAAGTATCAAACTTAATCCAAATGCTATTTATCAATCCTTTGATAAACCATTTGGAAGCTAGCACTAAGCCCGATAACCCAAGTTCTCTTGGGTATCTGACTGCTAGCTTAAGCTGTGATTTCGCTCGAGTGAAATCACTGATTTGTTCAAATCGTAGACCGTGGTCTACATGAACAACACCGTTGGCATGGTCTTTAACAATTTGTACGAGTAATCGTACAAAATTTATTAAGACTATTAAGGTGCCTACGAACAGTACGGCACCTTGCCAACTTAACATGTCCCCTCTTCTTTAGGGTACAGGTCTGCACCTGCTATCGTAGGAGCTCGAAGTAATGCGTCATTAAATGATGCATACAAGGCTCTACCCTCGGGGGCTTTGCCTAAACGTCTTAACTTTCCGTTCAGGTCTTTCTTGACGAAATAAAAACCCGGTTTAGGGTTTTTGAATTCCTTGACAATGCGTATAATCGCAATGTCATACGGAATTCCGTCTTTTGTGTCGCCTTCCAGACACCAGATGTATCTGATTTGGCGAGTTAGCTTACTCATATTAACCTCCTATCAGTAAGTATAGATAAGGACTGTCCTTATCGCTGTCGGCTCGATTTATTGAGCCGACTGCGATAATTACTTTATCTAGTTGAGCAAACATCTAAGTATGACTCGATGCACTCATCGAAGTCATCACGGACGCTGTTCCTTGAACAGTAGTCCTGAGACCAACTCCAAGGTTGTACCCCCTGAAATTGAAGCACAGTGTTAAACACGTGGATTCTTCCATCTTTTTCGATGTACCAATCAGCACCATTGAAAAATCTCAATGTTGCACCTTGGTCTCTTAGATTTTGTATTAGCTTTATCATATTATGCTACCTCCTTAGGAAATAGAGGGACTAGGTTGTCATGTAGCATGACAACGTTATCTTCTAGTTCCTCTATTTCATCTCTTGTATAATTATAATTAATTATACTTTCGAACGCATTATCTGATGCGTTCATTGTTCTTGTTGGAGTGATGGTGTTAATCCCTCCATTACCCATTGTCATTAACTGCATTAGTTAACCTCACAATCTATCTCCAACAACTCTTCAACAATCAAATCATACTTATGATTGACTATATTTTTGTTATGGAGATGCACCAAGTCTTTCACTACTCTTTCTAAGAGTTCAAGCGTGACTTCAAACTCAATTACCTCGAGTCTCTCAAGCTCTGCCATTTCCATGAACATCTTTTGGTTCACATACTCTTGTGAGTAGGTAGCGATTAGGCATTGTAGGTTCCCAATCTCTTTTTCACCTATTTTACTAAGTAACTTATTCAATGTATATCTATACATTAGTTACCCCTTTCTGATATGCACTGTACATATCACCATGGGTTCTCGTTAAAAAACCCTAGGCACTACGTACGTAGCTTATTTCTTAAGTAACTTGTTCTTCGACAAAATTGTCAACCATGTTACCAAAGTAGTATTCATCAATTTGATACATTTTCTTTCCTTTCTGTGTCAAAAACCCCCTCTCAAAACAAGAGAGAGAGAATAATAATACTTGCTGAAATTCAACTACCATTAGCGTTCTATGTCACAATAGTGTCTATAAATCAACGACCTCTTAGGAGATTGATTTACACTATTTGACAATGGGGCATTACCTGTAGATTTTTCAAAATTATTATACGCTGACAACTCACGACCTCTTGGGAGATGAGGATGTGCGTAGAAAAATTTTTCAAAATCTATAGGTTGGGTCAGACACACTTAACTCTATCTGTACCGCTCCAGTATCACTCCATCTTGTATCACTTACCTAAGACTTGTGGGTACACAGACTTGTAACCAACGACCGCTTAGGAGATTGGTTACCGGTGTGTTCACAAGGTGAAAGGTTAGTGATACTGGAGTGATACTGGAGTTCTTGGTACAGTTAGAGTTATATAGCATAGACCATAACTCAGGAATGATAACAACTCACTCTCACCGAGTAGGTGAGAGATGAGGATGTTAGATTGAGATGAGGATATGGTCGTCCTGCTATGTGTGTATGAGACATTGACCCAGTTAGAATGCAATGGTAGTAATTTCTTGCAAGTATTATTATTCTCTCCTACAGTATCTCGTCTTGTATCTAACGACCGCTTGGGAGATTAGATACCGAGGTACGGTCACCTTACGTTTTTGTATGGCTGGGTAGGGCTAGGAGCTTGTCTCCAGACCTACAAGGGTGTGGCTCTCCGACCTCTTCAGGGAGATGAGGAGGAACGACGAATATAAGAGCCATCGCCCCTACATAAAGAC
>VTLG01005457.1_pt1 | contig 15075 bp, 13 predicted proteins | sample 4694571 | NCBI WGS metagenome assembly VTLG01 (sample SAMN12604809, study PRJNA352737) | marine metagenome | biome: ENVO:00000447; feature: ENVO:00000209|ENVO:00000569|ENVO:01000036; material: ENVO:00002151; isolation source: viral sequences binned using virsorter ...
AATTCAGTTGTGTCTATTTTGAAACTAAATCCGACTGGACTTAGAAAGTTTTTATTATCTGTTAATGCCATACTATTATTTATATGACTAAAATACCTAGTATGGCACTAAGCAGAAAGATTTATTAAGCAGCGTGCTTTGTACCGCGGTAAACTCCTTGAAGTTTACGTTTGCGTTTAGCTTGCTTCTCAATAAGGTCTTTTGGATTATACCATACTCCTCTGTAGCAATACATCATAATTTCCTCCGGTCTTCGTATCGATTTCGTACATACGGAACTAAGCCGTACACCCTTCTCAACGCGTTCCTTCAAAAACTTTCGGTCTCGTTCGGCAGAATGCCTACTTGCTTTCCCTACGAATGTAGGAGGTTTTCAGGTTTTTTACTTCCGTCTCTATTAGAGATGAACGTATTATTATTTATACAAATTAATACCTCAAAAAAAAGAGCTCCCGAAGGAGCTCTTTAGTCGAATTAGTAGAATTAACTAATTACGGTTTACACCATAATGTCATCAACTCTGAAGATTCTGAAGTATTGGTTGCTTCTATCTGAACCGATAGTACCATCAATAGCTACGTAAGGGTTAGCAATCATGCCGTACCTTGTTTTGAATCCCATTCTTGGCTGGAAGTCATTCTCACCAACTGCTTTAACCATAGTTAAAGGAACGTATGGGCAGTAGAATATACCAGCGTCATACGGGTTAGAACCTCTATAACCTACACATGCGAAATCAACAGTTGCATATGGGTCAATGTAAACTTTCATTCTGCCGTTAAGAACACCAGCAAATGTATTACCTGTGTCATCAACGTTTAAGTTTGCACTTAATGCAGGAGTGTAGTCTAAAAGACCAGCAGCTGCTAATGCTGAAGCAACGTCAGAAGAACAAAGTACAAAGTTACCTTTTCCTCTTCTTGTTTCTTTAGCAATTACGTTTGCTTCTCTTTCGAGTTGCATGATAAGACCTTTGAATTTCTCAACCATCCATCTACCATCTGAGTCTGTTGCGACGTCAAATATACCGGATACGGCTGTTGAACTTTGTAAAGCACCGATTTTAGCAGTTTTTAGAATTGATCTAACAACTTCTCTGTTGATTTCCGCTAGGATCTCAGCTGATAATATGTTAGCTAATTCGCCTTCTGCATCTAAACCGTGGATAGCTTTAAGGTCTTGTGCAAGTTCCATTGTGTACTCAGCTTTTAAAGCTCTTGACTTAGCTGTGACAGTAGCTTTCTCGATTGTGAAAGCCATTTCACCGAATGAACCATCTCCTGATTCACCAACACCTAATCTTTCCGCAGCGGCTGTGGATAAACCAGAACCGAAAGTGGAAACAGTGTCAGATTCATCAGCGATTGTTGCGTCAGTGTCTGCATCAGTTACGCCAGAAAGACCTGTTGGGTCTGCCTGATGAGTACCAGTACCAGAAAAGTCAGTATCAGCTTCATTAAAGAATGCTTCTGTACCACTTTGAGTACTGTATTTTGATTTCATTGCGAAGATTAAACCAGTAGGTCCAGTCATTGGCTGAACACCGGCAATATCATAAGCAATAAGGTTAGGCATAGCTCTTCTTACTAAAGAGATAAGAACTGGGTCGAAAGTACCAATATTATTAGGAGCTGAGCCAGTGCCAATGTTATTAGCTGCTGCTGCTTCTGAAATAAAGTTACCTTGGGCCTGTGCTTGCTCTTCACGAAGTGCTACTTCTTGGTTTTCAAGAAGCCTAGCTGTGACAGCTTTTTTATATCTGTCTTGGATTTCTGGAGCACCTTCGTGGTCTAGGACCGGACCCCATTTTTCCATTAATTGTGAATCTGCGTTAAACATTTTTGTTTTCCCCTATTAGATTACTTATTAAATTTAGTTATAGCTTGAGTGTATCTAGACATAGCTTCTGAAAGGTCTTCTGCCGGAGCTTCGTCCTCACCTGCTATACTGTTTACTTCATCAACTGATTCACTAACTTCACCTTTGAAGTATGAATCTTTAACGGTTTCAACTTTCTGTTTGAAAGAATCTTCGTTATCGAATTCAACGTCTTCTACTAGCTTAGCTAATTTCTCAGCGTCTGTTTCTGCAAGCCCTGAAGATGCATCTCTAATTACATCAGCTTTAACGTGAACGTTATTAGCTTCGTGTAATCTGATATTATCTTCTGTGGTTTTGTTAAGAGATTCCTCTAGTTCAGCAACCTGATCAGATAGTTCATCTAATAGGTTTTCTTTACCTTCTGGTATCTCAATATAATGTTCTTTGAACACTGATTGTAAAGAAGTCATAAAGTCCTCAGCAATTTCAGTTCTAAGCCCTGTGCTTACTGCAACTTCGTTTTCTTTCATCCAGTTTTCAACAACGTAGTTCAAGTAAGAATCTACTTTCTCTACTAATGAAGATTGGATTTCAGAAACCTCTTCTTCTAGGTTTTGCACGTATTCTTGCTCTAAGCGCTCAACTGATTCGGCTAATTTACTTGTTAGTACTGCCTCTACAATTGTTGCTGCTTTTTCACGGAATCCATCTGAAAGAGTAGCTTCTTCTTTGATGATAGTGTCAAGATCTTCTTCGAAATCAAGAGCTTCTACTTTCGCTTTAGCTTTGAGTTCGTTTTTCTTCTTAGGCAATGAAGCTTTCATTGCTTTATCGTAGTCACCAACTTCTTGGTCGTTATCTTCTTCTACTTCATCTTCAGAAACTGCTACCATTTTTGCAAATAGTTTTTGTGCGTCTTCTTTTTTGGCTGATTTTAGCATATCAACAGCTGCCTGAATAACACCAGCTTTAGTTTTAGGAGTTGCTATAGCTTTAGGAGCATCTTCTTCAAGATCATCCTCTTTTTTAGCTTTAGCTTCTTCTAATTCTTCAGCTTCTTCAGAAGCTTCGGCTTCTTCTGAAACCTCTTCTTCTTGTGCTTCTTCAACAACTTCCTCTTCCGCTGGAACATCTTCGACTACTTGTGTTTCATCTAGTTGCTCTTCGCTTTCAACAGAAGCTTGCTCATCAATTGATACGTCTTCAGCGTTTTTTACGTCTTCTGACATGTCGTTATCCTCCTCGGATTATTTATTTACAAGTTTCGAGAGGAAATTCTTAAATGCTCTAATCTCAACCTCTGCTGAAGAGGTGGACTTAGCTGTCTTTATTTCAGTCTCAATTAATTCAATATCTTGTGCTTTTAGAATGCCGTTATCCCATACCCATTCAACACCTTCCATAATTCCATTGACAAATGCCTCTGGAGCTGAAGGATCTTGAACTATATCAACGGTTGATAACATAAAGTCACCATTCACGTAACTAGCGCCATTCTTCTGTACAAGACTTCCCATACCACGACTTGATACACCAAGCTTGACTCCACCTTCGAGTAGACCTTCAACGATCTGACCCATTGGTGTTTTCAATATTGATGCTTTCCCTACAACATTATTTCCCTCCCATTTGAGGTCTGTAATCTTGTGTGAAACTTTATCTAGATTGATAGTCGGTCCTTCTGGGTGATTTAACTCACCAACCGCTCTACCAGTTGTCACCTGTTCTTTTACATATTTTTGAACAGCTGACTCTAAAATCTTTTTCTCATATACACGGCCGTTTCTATTCTTTTTCTCGGCCTGCATAAACACGCCTTCTATGACGTGGCTTTTATTACCTTTTTTATCTTCGGTAATGTAACTAGTAATATTACTATCGTTATACTCTGAAATTAATTTCATGAGTTATTCTCCGTAATTATTCTTCTTCGTTCTGATCTTCAACCGGTATTTTTCGGTCAATCATACTAGAAGCAAGTTCTATCTTTTTAGCGTCAAGGGCATCTTTTAATTTATTACCCATAACAGTATCAAATGCTTTATTAGCATTAACATTGTCGCCTGCTTCCACTTTCTTTATAATATCTGCGATTTCCATAATTATCCTGTGTTATATATTTATACGTTTTAAAGTTTTAAAGGGATTATCCAAACCTCGGATCATCTGGATCCGGCATATCTAAATCACCTCTTCCTTCTTCATCATCGATTTGTTTCTGCATAGTTTCAATATCATCATCGTTAAAGCGTAGAATATTCTTCTGAACCCACTCTTTTGATATGAAAGTACCCATAAATTCATCTAATGAACTTAACATTTCAAACCTTTCTCTATACATTTCAGATTCTTTTAATTCGCTAAAGTAGTTATCTTCAATGTAATCAAACGTAATGGATTCTTTCCATTCTGCCCAATCATCTTTTGTTATAATTCCTTTTAAAATTAATTGAGTTTTCAATAATTGTATAAAAAGGTCTGAAAATCTTTTTCTTAATCTATCGATAAATTTCTTAAATTTAACCTCATCTCTCGTAATTTCTGTAGTTCTACCTAATGAGAATTGAGCTTCTTGTTCTAATCTATTCATAGGTACGTTAAGAGATTTATATAATTTCTTTTGGAAATATATAATATCATCTATCTGACCTAAATTCTCGCCGCCTGGTAGCGTGGTAATCTCGGTCCCTCTCCCGCCTTCCCTACGCGGCAGGAAAAAGTCCTCGAGCATACTCATATGCTTTTTATCGTCTTTTATATCACCAGTCTTAGCATCATATACCAATTTATTTCTATATTGATTCATAATACCTCTTAGGTATTCTTCAGCTTTACCTTTTGGTAAATTACCTACGTCAATATAAAATATCCTACGTTCTGGGGCACGAGATATTCTGTATATAACTAACGAATCTTCCATCATTCTTAACTGATTTACAGGCTTAATAGCCTTATGTAAGTATGACATGATTCTTTTTCTGGAACTATCTAAAACTCCAGAAGTCGCATATGCTATAGCGTCTGGATTAATTTTTAGTCCCTGATTATATTTTCCAAGAGCATTATCTTGGAATATAAAAAATTCTTTTTGAGATTTAATTAATTTAGCTCCTGTCTTAGGATCGTCTTCTTCTTCAATCTCTTTTACTTTTCTTAATTTAGTTGGGTCAATATATCTTAGTTCTTTAATACCAAGTTTTTCATTCTTTTCATCAACTATTATATGGTATGGTAATCTTCCATCTACATACCAACGTCTGAATATATCATGCGAATAACTATTAAAGCTAAGTAATTCTAATAGATAATCAAACTCTCCTTTAATTAATTTCTTAATTTTATCTGAAGCATCTACTTTATCTAAAACAATATCTACTGGAACATCGTTGTGGTCTCCAACAATTGCTTCATTAATAATATCTTCTACCGCTGCATCACACTCTGGTTGAGATGCTACATCACGATATTTCATAATAAGTTCTACTTCGTTTTTGGCTTTATCGCCATCAAGATCTAAATAGGCACCAAAATGCCCGCCAGAGGTTATGACACCTGCGCCATCCTCGTCTGTATTTGGTACAAAGGAAACTTTAGGAACTTCTTTGTCCTTTCCTTTTCTATTTATTTCGAATCCGAAAAATTCTGCCATACTATACTCTCTTTATATTATCAGAGGAACCGAGCTTCGTGAAGCTCTTTTTAAGTTCCTCATCTAATATTTATAAACCTAATTAGGAAGTGGTATTGCTTTCCCAATACTGAACTTGTAGTTCTACTGTAAACTCTTGGATAGCGTTTTCAGTTTCGTATGAAACATCAATCGCACCAATGTTAGATGGCCAAAGCCCTCTAAAGTCATAAGTTTTAGTAGTATTTCCTTCTTTATCAAGTTGTTCTATAACAGCATCAGCTTGATAATCAGTTGGATTACTTAGTCCAGTGTTAGCATTGTGACTATTAATACCATTACTCCATGCTTCAAAAGCATTTCGTACTTCAAAACCTACGTCATTAATAACTGTAATAGTCCATGGTTCAAAGGTTCTATCTCCAGCAATCTGAAGTTGTCTTCCTCTGAATGGTACCATTATTGGGTTAACTAATGAACCTGGGAATTGAGCAGTTTTACACATAAATGATGTAAGTTCTACATCACCATTTGCATAGCCTGGGAAGTTCATTGTAACTTTAAATAAGTTAGAACGAGCACCACCGCCAACTAGTTTAGATTTAAAATCGTCTACGCCTAATATTGCCATGATTTATCTCCCTTATGAGCCCGCGATTTCTGAGAAATCAACGCCTGTTCTTGTTGCTATGAAATTCAGTGTAATGAAGTTAATTGATCTCGCTGGCTTGATAAAAATATCAGCAACGAATCTATTACCATCAATAACTGCGCCTGTATTATTAGTAGTGTCACATATGACTGAAAAGTCTGTCACACCACGTCTTCCTTTAACGTCTCTTAAGAACGGTTCCACCATGTTGCGGAAATTCGCTCTTGTGAATTCATCATTGAATTCAAATAATTGTGCTTTAGCAGCTGTTGAAATTGCTTTCTCTAGTGCTATAAACAATCTACGAACGTTAATCCTATCGAATGCAGAAGGTTTGCTAAGTAGAGTTTTATCTCCAAATAACATCATACCTTGTCCTGGGAAAGAAACCAATGGGTTTACTCTCGCTTTGTACAATGTATCTCTATCTGCTTTTTTAGGATTGTATGCTAATTTAGTGACTCCTAATAGCTGTCCACGGGTCACACCAGCTGGTGAGAACCATGCATCTGCTACATTTGAAGCATTAGCACATAAACCTGCTACGTGTCCTGCTGCACCAATATATCTATATACGTCGTTATATTTGTCGTATACGTATAATGCTGAACTATCGCAAGATGCGTATGATGTAGATGTTAATCCATCTGCAAATGCTTTAACAGCAGCGACAGGGTTTGCCTCTCCTACTGTGTCTGCAATTGGAGGAGATACAAAAGCCATACAATCTTTTCTTGCTGTTGCAATTGAGATTAAGTCTTCTGCAATTAATTCTGCTCCATTAGCATCTGGATGTGCAAACAATAAATTAACATCAACAGTTTCTGCGTCTTCTAATAGATCGAATCCTGTCGCAATAACGGCTGGGGTTGCCCCTGCCTCTTCATTGTGATCGACTCCGCTATCTAAAGATGCTTCCATTGCTGCTGTATGTGTTGTGAATGATCCTCCTGGGACGCCGGAAATTGCGTTTCCTGCTTCTCCTAAGTTAGAGTTATGATCAGTCCACCAAATATACTTAGAGTTATTATTAATAACGTCTTTGTAATAGTTAGTAGTACCATCACTCTTCTTAGCATCTGACCCTTGAGAAACGAATGCGTAGGTTTCTAGAACTGTACCTGCGGTACCTGTCCATAAACCATCTTCGTCAATAACTGCTACGTGTAATTCGTCGTTTGCGCCCGATTTACCAATAGAGACTGCATAATCTGAAGTTCCTGGTGCGCTATCAAAGTTAGCTGCATATGTCCAGCCTGTAAAGCTTGATATACCTTGCGATATAACAGAAACTTTTAAGCTGTTTCCTAGAACTCCTGGATATTTAGCGGTCCAATCTCCTACTGAAAGAGATCCAGTAGAATAGTTATTATCATAATCTTCTTCGTTCTTAATAAGTTGCCCTGTTCCGCCGCCGCCGGAAACTGCGTTTTTAGCGTCTCCCCCAACAACTCGAACAACTTTCAGCGCGTTGCCATACTTTAAGAATGCCGCGGCTGTAAGAAAATGCTTAGCGGTATTGTCGTCCGGTGTACCAAATACATCGGCTAGTTCGTTTTCAGAACCAACTGTACGTATTTCGAGAACTGGACCCCAATTAAAAGTTCCAACTGTTCCTCCAATTGCTGTAGAAACTGCTGGAATCACGCTAGTTGCGTCGATCTCTTTTACCTCGACGCCTGGTGATACTTGAAATGCCATCGCTTTATCCTCTTTTGAGTTAGTTAATATGTATCATAATACGGTTATTTTCAACATGTTTATTTATACTTTATAAATTCCTAAGTGTCGGTATTGTCTTCTTTACCGACATGATCGGATAATATAAACCTTCTATTTGGGTTTATTGATACCTTAAATGTGCTCATTAGTTCTCTATTTACTAACATTTCTGAAGCGGTATCTGTTGTTGTTAAAGCAATACGTGTGTTTCGATATGATTTATTATTAAAGTTAACTGTTAATTCTATTACTGGTCTTTTCTCTTCGATAGTTGGTAATCTTCTGGCTATTGAAACATCTACGATTGAGGATTTAAATTTATTACCATTCTTTTCCCATATAGCTGTATCGCCATCTATTTCTAATTTATCTACATGCAACATAGAAGCATTTGTACCGTTTCCAGTATCAAACTTAGCTCGAACTGGATTTTTTATTCCATCTATTGTTATTCTTTCTATATAACCACTCTCTGTTCTAAATAATGGTTTCCTATGTAATTCGTGTATAAAATGATCGACTATATTACCTAATATCTGTTCATCGTTAATCTTTCCTAATGATTTACCACTATCTAAATCATATCCATTAAAGTGTGAACGAATACCTGGTGAACCATTTATCTCTAATACATAAAAGTCTTTTCCAACTTTACAATGGTCAACACCACAATATAGTGCGCCAGTCGCACGTGCGGACTGTTTAACGAGTTCTTTTTCTTCATCTGATAGTTTATATGGGATAGTTTTAGCACCTAAGTGTACGTTGTTTCTAAACTCTTTATCATCTTGTTTTACACGTTCTGCCGATCCTAAGATCTTTCCATTTACAACTAATGTTCTTATATCTGATTTTAAAGGTAAATATTCTTGGATTAATAATTGTGCGTCGTATTTCCATAATGCTTGGCAAACAGATACTAACGATTGTTTGCTCTCTGCTATTGCAACACCAACACCCTGTGTACCTGTTAATGTTTTAATAACTACTGGAAATTTACCGCCTATCTTTTCATGTGCGCTTTCTATAGATTTAACATTTGTTATAACAGAAGATTTAGGTGTAGGAATATTATTACGGTCTAATGCAATAACGTTTGACATTTTGTTATCACATAACATCATAGATTCTAAATCGTTAACCATAAAGAATCCGTATGTTCCTAATGTAGATATTAAAGCTTGAGAAGTTAAGGTTTGTATAGCACCTGCTCTTACAAATACAATAGAATTTTCTCTAGATATTTCTATCTCACCATCTTCTCCATCATAATTTTGGAAAAGAACAGAACCTAAATCTACATCGGCGTTTGCTATATAAGCTTCTTCTACGTTTATTAGCGTAAATTTCATTCCACGCTTTTTAGTTAACTTACTAACTATATCAGCAAATGTTCCTTCTTCATCTCCTAGACCAAGAACAATACAATGTAATTTAGAAGGATCTTTTTCAAATACTTTTTTCTCCGGCAGGTAATCGTCGATATATCTTACCTTCGGGGTTGGGTCTAGAAATTGTTTAAATGTATTTGCCATATTACCAGTTTATAAATTTGGTTTCTTCCTCAAACCAGATGTTTCCATCGTCGTCTTTAGTATATTTATGCTCTTCAGATTTCTCACCTAAGAAACCTACAGGAAGCATATCATCTTGTATTGCTGCTAATCTTTCACGATATAACATATCTTTCATATCAATATCTGTTAAAGATCTAAATATATCTGTTGTAGTAAACCACGCAAACAATACTAAATTCATCATTAAATCATCGTGGTTCGGTGCTATAGCCATAAATGATTTACCCTTGGAAACAAAAGTACTCATTTCAATAATCGTATTAGCATCCACTATATCCAATTTCTTTTGTTCAATAAGATCTTTTATAGTAGAACAACCAATACGTTTCACTCTTCTTGTCATTGTAGCTCCAATAGCATTTGACTTAACAGAAGATTCTACAAACATATTTTCATATTCTAAATCATAATATAATCCATTACAAACTACAGCACCTTGGTCATTCGATTCTACAATTGTATATGCTTTATTAAACATAAGAGCATATTTGTATATAATGTCTGGTAATAACATTGGAGATATATTATTATCTCTAAACACACATACCTGTTTAAAAGGTTCTACACTTACATCTATAATAGTAAATGTACTATAATCTTGTCCCCGACCTTTTGCAACATCTACGGACATAATATATTCATGACCTTCTATAGGTTGTTCATATAACCAAACATTCTCTTTAAATTCTAGTGGCTCTTCACTTTTCTGTGCTAACAAATGATTGGCTTCAATTAAAGTATTACCTCTTCCATGGAATGTATTACCAAACTCTTGTTCAAATTGTAATTCAGAAGTATTAGCAATAGTTTCTTTTTGCCATTTCTTATTTCTTCCTGGTACATCCCACCAATCTATTCGGAAAGGTTTAAATTCATTTGTACCTTGTGAAGCACCTTCCCAAAGCTTATGATATACATTACCTATTCCATTTGCTGTAGAACAAATTATAATCTGTGTATCTTTACCTGCCGATACCACTGGATAAGTAGATGTATAAAATCTAGCATCATCATCAATAAAAGCAAACTCATCTAAGAATAATAAATTAATAGATAAACCCCTTATAGAACTGCCTGATGTAGCAGCTGCTAATATCTTAGAATTATTACTAAACTCTAATGAACCTTTATTTAAAGCCTTAGTTCCAGGCTGTAAAAAGAAAGGTAAATTTTCTAAAGCTAATGTTATACGAGATAACATTTCTCTGGCTACTGCACCTTTATTCGCAAGTATAGCTATAGTTTTTTCTGGGTGGAATACTGCATACCATAAGATATAAACCACACTAGATATACTTTTACCACTTTGTCTACATGCTAACACTATACTAAATCTATTGTTATTAAAGTGTTTAAACATCTTTTTTTGATAAGGATATAAATTAAATGGTACTAATCCTTCATCCAAAGATATAATCTTTACATACTTCTTAGCAAAATATACAGGATCTTTCATACATTTCATGTACTCCCGTATCTCTTCTTTTGTAAATTCAGTTTCTACACCATCGCGTTTAACGTTGGGATTACCTAGATAACCAAATTCGTTATTCTTAATCCTCTGCATCAATAAAATCTTTATCTAATATCATTTTTTGTAAATCGGCAGTACTTCCTACAAATAAATTATTATTAGTCACCAATCGTTTCTTTTCTTCTTCTACTTCTTCTTTGTTTAAAGCCTTTTTATTCTTTTGTAGTTCCATAAGCTTATCAGTAGTATCAGCTACATCTTTTATAGCTCTACTTAAAACTTCGAACGCACGTGGGTGCTCGCTCTCGCGGGCGAGCTCGGCGAGTACGTCTAGCGAGCGCATACCCGTATTAATTAAATCTTTATAGGTTGCTCTTGCAAGTTCGTAATCGTCTTTGATTTCTTGTCTTTCTTTAAAAGCAACCATTTCTCCTTTTTGTTCTTCAGGTAGATGTGCTTCTAAAGACTTTGATAGTTCTTTTCTTTTTCCCATAATATATCCATTACGATGTTAATACTGTTGCCACTCCGCCCATTCCACGGTGCACTCTGCAATAGTAGAACATGCTTTCAGGTGTATTTTCTGCTACCGCAAATGTTGTAAAGTAAGAGGTAAACGTCAATGTTGTTCCATTTGAAATTGATACCGCAGTATCTAATGTTAATGATGTTCCACTAATTGCTGATACCACAACGTCTCCAGATATTCCTACTCCTGTCACTTTTTGACCAACTTTTATATCTGTATTTGCTGCACTTAAAGTCACACTTGTACTAGATGAAACCGCCCCATTATTTGTGGATTGTGTTTGAGTAGTAGAATCTGTAACGCCAGTTGTATAATTAGTTCCACCTGCAGTGTGAGTACCATCACTAGTAGTAGAAAATCCAACATTGTGATTATGTGGATGTTCAAAGATATAAGTGTTTCCTCTGTATAAAGTTAATAGTGGTTGTTGTGTACCAAATAAGTAGTACTTATTAGATGTAAATGTTAAATTAACATTGTTTCCAATACTCTGTGCTGTAGTTATAGTTATTTTCGTTGGACTATTAATAGCAGATATTTGCGGAGAACCACTTACTCCTGTTCCACTTACCACGTGCCCTAGTTGTAAATCTGATGTGTTATCTAATTGAATTTCTGTAGAAGATGTTGAAGCTGATGCTGTAGTTTGTGTCACACCTACTGGTAATACTTCTACTACATATTGGAAACTTCCTCCACCAACTACAAATTGGTTTTCATCATAAGTGACCGTAACAGTTTTACTTGAAGATGTATCAGAAGGTTGTACAGTGTAATTTAATCCCTGGAAGAATTCTCCTGATGTTTGGTTTTCAAAGTCAAGATTAACTTCTCGAATAACTCCCTGATCCACAGTTGGACCATAGAATTTCATTTTCATCTGAAAGTCTAATGTATATGTTAATACTCTTCTTTCTGTAAAATCTCCTTCATATTGGTCATCAATAGCTACACCCGTTAATATAACTGGAACATCTTGTTTTAAATTAAATCCAGATACCGGTTTAATTGTTAGTGTATATTCTGGTTGAAAGTATGGAAGTATTTGTTCTATAATTTGTAATCCATCATCTTGATTTTTTGCAAGAATACTTAATTGCATACCAATATTATATGCTGTATAGTTTTGTATTGTTTTCTTTTTCTTTACATCTGATCCGTGGTCTTCTACTATCTTATTTCTTTTTTGCCCTTTCTGTATTACATCTAATTCTAAAGATGTTATTTCAAAAGCCATACGAGGAAGTTTGATAGACATTGGAGCATCGAAACCTGTCTCTTGGTCTAATCGTGAAAGAAATTTTTGTTTTGGTCCATATGCTAATGGAACTCTTATTTGATTTACAATAGAACCATCAGACTTTTTTCGCACAACATGTATATCATTAAACAGTGTACCAAACACTGCTACTGATTTTCTCATCGTTGCGTGATAGAAATGAGTACCAAACATTAGTATGTCTCCGATGGATCGCCAAATGGATTAGTTTCACTAAAGTCAATAAATCCATCTGCAAAGTTTTCAAAGTCTACATTCTGTGAAGCACCATCTGTGTCGAATGTTTGTGTAGTATCTGTTAGTCCGTATACTTTCGTAATGTAAGCTGTGAATCCAGAAGTTTCTCCTACAAGAGGAATAGAAGTAGAAGAGATATATTCTTTTGCTACTCCATCACTATTTGTAACTTCTATATAACCAACTGATATCTGAGATACTGTATCTGATGTTTTAGTTCTATCTATAACCTCACCTTTAACAATTATATCTACACCAGCTGATGTCACACCAACCGCTTGTTTTACATATTCCCCAACTTGGAAATGGTTTCCACCTGTAATGGCCAAATCCATTGTGACTGAATAAGCACTAGCACCTGTTTTATCATCTATAGATGCTATGCCTGTATCAAAATCTTCGTCTGAATATTCGAATAATGAACATTGCATTCTATAAACTGGTAAGTTAGATAATTGATAGAATGGTGAATCATCTTCTACAAAAGATATTTCAAAGAAAGAGTTTGTCATTGGAAGGAATATAACATCACCTTCCTGCGGTCTTGGGTTTGTAATATCGTCTGAGAATATACCAACGATCTTTTCCCATTGTCTTCTAGAGATGACGAATGTTGCTTCGTCTCTAATTTCTAGACCAAATTTAGAAAATAAATCCCCTTGTCCTTCAAAACCATCTATGTTTTCTAAATAAGCTTCTATTAAATATGCATCATCGAATTTAGATGCTGGGTCTTCATTCAGCACGTTATCTCTATTCACTAATGTTCTAGGAATATAGTATACATCCTGTCCGAATATTTTTAGGCTTTCAATAACTAAATCTTCGTAAAGATTTTGTTCCGTTTTGACTGCCTGCGAAAAGAAAACTGATCTTGGCATGATTTATCCTGTATAAAAGTCGACCGGCTGTTCCCAATTTAATCGAGCTTCTTCAGTTAATTGTTCAATTTCTACTACAGCATCATCGTAAAGTTGTCGCCCGTTAAATGTGACTCCACCTGGCATTTGCATACCTTCAAACTTTAATAGGTTTTGTCCCCATTGTTTTTTAATTAATGCTGTTGCGTATTTTTTCAAAAAGTAATCATTATAAACATCTGTATATGTATCTGGATCTAAAATCCTATAACATTCTACAACTAAATAATCATCAACCTCTACCTCTTCATCCCAATGCATAAAAATATCTAATTGGTTCTTATGCATATCAAAGTTAATTTGTTTTTCATCACTATCGATAATATTATCTAATAAATCAAGATATTGCATACTCATAACATATTCTGCTAAACTTCCCATAAAGCCTAAAGAGTAAATATCATTTAAATGCATTTGGTATCTAACATCAAACATATCGCTTGTAGAAACTGAATCACGAATAGGTATAACCCTAACGACATTTTGTACTAATGAATTAATAGGAATATATCTATTTTCTATATCTCCTACTGTAATACCATTAGAAGAATCTATTGCTCCCGTTGCTGAAGAAGAACCACCTGTGACGGTTTCTCCTGCTTGAAAAGGAACAAGACTATCAGTAAGTGAATTATATCTTACTTTAGAATTACTTGGAATAGATTTAATTATTGCTTTAGCACCAGATGTTCCACCTGTAATCGTTTCTCCAACCTGGAATGTTCCTGATGCATCTGATGCAAATCTAAGTTCAGAGTTAGTTACTTTATGTTTTAAGAACATTCTTTCAATACCATCCATATGATAGTTTTGATAGAATTGTAGAGCTTCGTCTATTCTATCATCAACCTGATCGTCATCAACATTTATTTCAATCACGGGCGCGCCTAAGGATCTTAGACAGTGGTCAATTAATGTTTGTTTGCTGTTTGGTTTTGCCATAGTACTATTTATATCCTTTTATGTTCTTGTTGCCATATTATGTTACCTCATCCCATGCTTTTGTTGTTTCGTTCCAACGATAGTCTTTTCCATCGCTTGGATACGCAGTTGGTGGTTCCCATAAGCATGTGGTTTCGTTTAGTGTCCAAGAATCAAATTCTTGTGGTGGAATAAATGCATCTCTTGTAGCATCATAGGTAAATCCTATACCAGCATAATTTTTTCTTAAAGGTGTTCCACCCAATAAATGTTCTCCACCTAGAGTGTTATACGAAGTTTGAATCCACTCACCGG
>VTLG01008225.1_pt1 | contig 15074 bp, 29 predicted proteins | sample 4694571 | NCBI WGS metagenome assembly VTLG01 (sample SAMN12604809, study PRJNA352737) | marine metagenome | biome: ENVO:00000447; feature: ENVO:00000209|ENVO:00000569|ENVO:01000036; material: ENVO:00002151; isolation source: viral sequences binned using virsorter ...
AAGTAGAAGATTAGATAGATGGATTAAAAATAATAATGATTGGAATATAAAAACTAAAAAACCATCAGTTAATTATAAATTAAGTACATCAGGGCATTATATAGGATATTGTGATAAATGTAATGAAAGTAGTTTTTATAAAGAATTTGATTTGAGAGGTGATAGTGTATGTTGTAATGCAGCAATATTACCTGAAAGGAAAAATGAAAATTGATGGGCATTTAGATTTGTTTAGTGGTATAGGTGGTTTTTCACTTGGATTAAAACAAGCAGGGATAGAACCAAAATGGTTAGGATTTAGTGATATTGATAAATATGCAAATAAATTATTTAAAAGGAGGTTTTCAAATGCAAAAGAACTTGGATCAGTTACAGATGTTTCATACAAATCACTTAAAGGACAAAGAATTGATTTGCTTACAGGAGGCTTTCCGTGTCAGGCTTTTAGTATTGCTGGAAAAAGAAAAGGGTTTGATGACACAAGAGGTACATTATTTTTTGAAATCCAAAGGATTCTTGAAGATTACATTAGAAATGGAAAACCCATATCCTGTATATTACTCGAAAATGTTAAAGGTTTACTTAACCACGACAATCACAGAACATTTGTTACAATCTATGGAATTTTGTGCAACCTCAATTATACCGTTGAATGTCAGTTGGTTAATACTAAATGGTGGTTACCCCAATCTAGGGAACGTATCTATATCTTTGGAAGATATAATGGAAACCCAAGTGGAAGAAAAATATTTCCTATCTACAACAACAGCAAAAAGGTTAATGACTTACAAAGACAATTCACAAACACCATTACATCAAGATACGAAGCAGGAGCAACAGGATCGTATGTTGTTGAAGGTGAACAGTATGCACAAAAAGAAAGAAAATTAAAACAAATAGGGAATATAGATCAAAAAGGACACAATTCAATATGGGGTAGGGTTTATGATACAGATGGTATAGCATCTACTTTAAATTCAGAAGGTGGTGGATTAGGTGCTAAAACTGGATCATATAAAGTTACTACTCATTCATTATATCCAAGAAGTGGTAACCCAAAACAAGGTGGTACAGGACATCTTTCAAAAGAAGATGGTACTGCATATTGTTTAGATACAGGAAATGCACAAGCAATAGAAGTTAAATCAAGAATTAGAAGATTGACACCAATAGAGTGTGAAAGATTACAAGGATTTCCAGATGGTTGGACAGATGGACAATCAGATACACAAAGATATAAACAATTAGGTAATGCAGTTAGTGTACCAGTAACAAAAGCAATATTTAGGAAAATATATTATGAAGAAAACACATTGTGCTAAATGCAAAGTTAAATTAGATAAAAATAATACCAAAACTTATAATGGTACTACGTATGGACAATGCAAAAAGTGCATCATTCAAAAAGTAAAAGAACATAACAAAAAAAGACAAAAAGCAATTAAAGATAGTAAGTGGTTTTAATGAAAGAAAAAGAACGTAAAATATTAAATAAATTAAATACTTTTTTTCTAACAGATGAATTGATTGAAGATCAGTATGAGTATAATAGATATGATGCAGAAAATACACATTACATTGTAGAGATAAAACATAGAGAAAGTTTTTATGAAGAAACTATAATAGAGTTTGATAAATTTACTTACAATCTAATATATGCACAATATGCTAAAAAACAATTTATCTATGCAGTACAAATGCGTAATAAAATCTATGTATTTAATATTACAAAACTTATTGCATCAGGTTATAAAATAACGTGGGTATGGAAGAAAATGCCGAAACAAACAGAATTTGCAGATAATAAAGAAATAAAAAAACTTATAGGATATATAAACATAAATGAAAGCATCAAAGAAATTTATTCAAAGTGATATACTAACAATACCACAAAAGGTAGAATCTAGGAATGTACTAGATCGTAAACATTGGGCAGTAAAACGTAGAAACAAACAGATATGGGCAGTATTTGTTAGAAATCAAATGCGTTTAAAAAAAATAAGAGAATGTGAAATAGGTGAAAAGTTTGAATTAACGATTATTAGTTATAGAAAGAAGTTACTGGATTATGACAATTTAGTTGGTGGTGTAAAACAATTATTAGATGCGTGTAGTGAAGAAAAACTTATATGGGACGATGCACCTAAATATCTTAATCTTAAAGTAGAACAGCATATTGGTAAAAAATATGAAACAATAATTATTAGGAAAAAAGTATGATAGATTTGATATTAGATGATTGTATGAATGTTATGAAGGATTATGATGATAATCATTTTGATTTGGCTATTGTAGATCCACCTTATGGAATAGATGCAGGTAAAATGACTATGGGAAGTGGTAAACATAATTTTACAAAAGATAAATCGTGGGATAGTGACATACCTGATAAAAAATATTTTGATGAATTGTTTAGAGTTAGTAAGAATCAAGTTATATGGGGTGGTAATTATTTTACTAAATATTTAAAACCATCAAGACATTGGTTATTATGGGATAAGTTAAATCCTAATTTATCATTTGCTGAAGGAGAGATGGCGTGGGTAAACAATGGTAAAAATTTAAGAATATTTAAACATTATTCAGCAAGAGTAGAATATGGTGGTAAAATACACCCTACACAAAAGCCAGTAGAATTGTACAAATGGATATTACATAACTATTCTAATAAAGGTGAAAAAATATTAGATACACATTTAGGTAGTGGTAGTATTGCAGTTGCTTGTTACTATGCAGGTGTTGATTTAGTAGGCGTAGAAATAGATGAAGAATATTATAATAAGGCAAAAAAAAGAGTAGATAATCTAACAAAACAAGGTACATTATTCTAAATAATATTTTTAAAATTCAAATATTATATTATATTACAATACTGATATATGTCAAAAAATATACAAAATATACCAAAACTATCTAAAAAAGAAACGTTTTTAATTGCGTTACGTAATAATCTAGGACACATATCAAAAGCCTGTACAGCAGCAAACATACACAGGCAAACTTATTATAGTTGGATAGATAAAGATCCTGAATTTAAACAAGAATGTGCAGATGTAGAAGAATCATTATTAGATCTAACTGAAAGTAAGTTATTAGAAAATATACAAAAGGGTGATAATACTTGTATTATATTTTATTTAAAAACAAAAGGTAAGAAACGTGGTTATGTAGAGAAACAAGAATTTGAAGTAACTAAACCTATATCAGAAATAAACTTTGATGATATCTAAACCATTAACATTACACCCTAAAAACTATTTTCCAGCACAATGGGATTTTCTTACTAATAGAAAAAAGGCACGTATCAAAGCATACGTTGGTGGTTTTGGATCAGGTAAAACACATACGTTTTTGCATACTACTTTCATTAACCTAGTTACTAAAGTTAATAAAGATGGTAAAAGTAATGGTTTAATATTATATCCTACATACAATCTTGCAGATTCTGTATTTGTAGAACCATTTAAAGAAATACTAGAACGTAATGGTGTAGCATATACATACAATATAGCATCACATAAATTTAGAACTATATATGGTGATATACAGATTTATCAAACACGCTATCCACAAAGGATTGTAGGTGCATCATATACATATGTAGGTATTGATGAATTAGATATTGAGAACTTTAAAACAGCAGAAGTAAGTGTGCAAAAAGCATTAGGTAGATTGCGTGGTTGTGATGATGCTGAATTATATATAACGACTACACCTGAAGGATTTGGTTACACATATCATTTGATGGTAGAAGAATATAATGATAATAAACTATTAGTACACGGTAGAACAACTGATAATAAATATCTACCTGAATCATATGTACAATCATTAAGAGATAACTATGATGAAAAACTATTAAGAGCATACATTGATGGTGAATTTGTAAACCTAACACAAGGACAAACATATTATGGATTTAAAAGAGATATACACGTTAAAGAATGTAAGTACAACCCCAATCTACCAATCAGAATTGGAATGGACTTCAACAACGATCCTTTATCCAGTACAATCAGTCAAATCCAACCTAGTGGTAAAGTACACGTTATTAACGAAGTAAGATTAGCACACGGTGGTGATGGTGATCTACCAACACAAAGAATGTGTGATACTATTAGAATGATGTACCCTAACAATTTATACTATGCGTATCCTGATGCAACAGGTGCTGCTAAAAATTCATCTGCACGATATAGTGATATAAGTATTATAAGACAAAATAAGTTTATTGTAAAAGTAGCACATATAAATCCAAGAGTTATTAATAGAGTAAATGCAGTTAATAATCAATTTTCGAAGAACAATATAATAGTAGATCCTAAATGCAAAGGACTAATAAAAGATTTAGAACAAGTATCTAACAAAGAAGGAACAAGAGAAATAGATAAAAGCAATCAGCATCTAACACATTTATCTGATGCGTTTGGCTATTTCATTAATTGGGAATATCCAGTAACTAAACCATCAATAGGAGTACAAGATAGATGATACCAAATGCAGGTGAACTAGCAGTTTTAATGTCAAAGTTTGACTATAAACAGCAAGTAAAAAATCAATGGAAACAAGCAAGGTATGAAGCACTAGATTATTATAATGGTGATACATATGATTATACTGCTGATTACTTTAGTGATAGTACGTTAAGTAAGGTAGTAGCAGGTAATGTAAATATAACTAAACGTGTTATAGATAGAATTAGTTTAGTATATATGCACCCACCTGTACGACAATATACAAAAGAAGAAGTAACTGAATTGTTTATGGACAAAGAACAGAAGTTACAAAGGCTAGAACGTATGACTAATTTGTTAGATGCAGTATTATTAAAACCTGTGTTTAGAACAAAAGAAGATGGTACAAGTTGTATAGAGTATGATATAATTATGGATTATGAACCTATGTTTGGTGAAGATCCGTTAAAGCCTGAAGCATTTATATATCCAATTACATCACGTGCATCTGTGCTTGATACTACACCTAATCTATACGCATATTGGGATAGTGAGAATACATTTACATTTGATGATACAGGTAAAAAATATACTACTGATGATAATCCTGATATGATTAATCCATATGGTAAATTACCATTTGTAGAATGTTTTAGAGATGGTAAGCCTGAATTTAGTTATTTAGATACCAATGCAAGTAATGATTTAATATCTACGAACCTTGCAATCAATGTAGCAGAAACTAATAAAAATGCAAATGTTATGTTTCAATCGTTTGGTTATTTATTTGTTAATGGTACTGGTATTGATAAAGATACAATGCAGATAGGACAGGATAAAATAAACTATTTAGGTGTTGATGGTAACATTAGTATTGTATCACCACCAAATGCTATACCTGCATTAGATGAATCTATTAAATCATCGTATAAAATGTTAGCACAAAACTATCATTTGCCTACATCATTTGTAGATGGTACAACTGCTGAATCAGGTGTTGCATTAAGATTAAGAAACCAAGAATTACAAGATGATAGGAAATCAGATGTTGCAAGATGGCGTGATTTTGAATTTAAATTGTTTGATTTAGAACGATTAATAATTGCAGTAGAGTTGGGCCAAGATGCAGGTGATTTAGAAGATGTAGATTATAGTGAATCAGTTGATATTCTATCAGATAAAGAACAACGTGAAAAGTGGGATTGGGAACTATCAAAAGGATTGATTGATTTAGCAGATATAATGATGCAGCGTAATCCTGATCTGACTAGAGAAGAAGCAGAAGATTATTTGTTTGACAGACGTGAAGTAGAAATGGAAGATGCAGATGAAGCACCATCAGCAGAATCTACATTACTATCAGCATTACAAAGGCCAACAGAATAATGGCTAGGCGTAGAAAAAGAAGAACAAAAAGTAGAGTTAATGAAGCAGGTAACTATACTAAACCTACTATGCGTAAAAGATTGTTTAATAAGATTCTTAAAGGTAGTAAAGGTGGTAGGGCAGGACAATGGAGTGCAAGAAAAGCACAGATGTTAGCACGTCAATACAAAGCAAAAGGTGGAGGTTATAAGTAATGGCCTTAAAAAAAACACAGCGTTCATTAAGGAAATGGACAAAAGAAGAATGGGATTTTATTAGTAAAAAAGATAAGAAGAAACCTAGAGCAAAACGTGGTAGGTATCTTCCTAAATCAGTTAGAGCAAAATTAACACCTTCACAAAAAGCATATGAAAATAGAAAGAAACGTGCTGCAACAAAGAAGGGTAAACAACGTGCTAAATACAGCAGATCAACTGCTAGGAAAGTGAGAAGAAGATAATGCCTAAAACAGATTATGTAAAAGGTGTAAGTATGAAGGGCCTAAACAAAAGACAAAAGAGTGCTATGCGTAGGCACAAGACACATCATACTGCAAAACATTTACGTGCTATGGTAAAATCTATGAAACGTGGTAAAACATTTACACAATCACATAAACTTGCTATGAAAAAGGTTGGAGTATAATGGCTGAATATCAAGGTAAGAAAGTTACATTAGATAAACCAAGCAGGATTACAAAAGGTGAAGCAGGTTATGGTAGAAAAAAATTTAAGGTGTATGTACAGTCAGGTGATAAAGTAAAGAAGGTTATGTTTGGTGATCCTAATCTTTCTATTAAAAGACAAAGTGATGCAAAACGTAAATCATTTAGAGCAAGACATAAATGTGATACTAATCCACCAAAAGATAAAACTAAAGCAAGATACCATAGTTGTAAGATGTGGGAAAAATCTAAAAAAGTATCTGATATAGTATAGTGGCTAACCAACAAAATATTGATAAAGCAGCAGTATTAATTTCAGGTATTGTAGATAGAGCAAAAGAGGAACTTATAAATGATTTATATAATTTAGGTTTAAATATAGATAACATACCTGCATTTGTAAACGCAATACTTGATTTAGATGTAGAAGGTACATTAAGAGCAAAACTAACTAATGCTACATCAGCGTATGCAAATGCACATAGAAATGTGTTAGAAACAACAACTAATTTTGCAGATATAAATCCTGCAAATCTTACAAGTTTTTTAAGATTGAATGAACAAGTATTTAACAGCAATATCACTAACAATATCGCATCACATATTAGGAACGAAGTAGTCAAAGGTGTGCAAGCAGGACTATCAGTAGATGATATTATAACATCAGTTACTAATTCATCTATATCTAATTCACAAATGCAAACTTTAGTTAATACAACATTAAATAGTTATTCAAGATCCATAACAACTGCTATGATGGAAGAAGCACCTGATGATACATTATATCATTATATAGGCCCAGTAGATGGTAAGACAAGAGATATATGTTTAAGAATGGCTAGTGAAGGTAGAGTAACAAGAAGCCAAATAGAAAAAACATATGGTAGAGAAGTGTTAATAGATGGTGGTGGATTTAATTGTAGACATAAATGGGAACGTGCAGGTAGAGAAACATCGGAATTTAACTTACCTGAAGAAGCAAAGGAAAAATTAAAAGATGCTGGATAGAAAAGATTTTATAAAAATTGGTGATAATGTTAGAGATAATTATAGAACGCATATATTTACTAAAGGTTTAGACGTTAATGATAAGAAGTTTGATGATTATAAAGAACCATATAGAACATTAAAAAGAACAGGACAATTAAAAAGACAGGCTACGCAATTTGCAGATACAACAGCACCTATACTTACAACTGATTTATTAAGAGATTTTGGAACTATTGATGTTAGAGATAAAAATGGATTTACTATGGGTTGGAGTATATCAGGTGGTAAAATTGCAGGTTTAGCAAAAAAAGGTAGGTTTTTAACAACAAAAGAAAAACCATTACCTGATAGTGTTTTAACATTTATGATTGTTGAAGTTGATATGGCTATTAGAAAAAAATTAGGGCCTGATAAAACAACAATTCACAAAATAACTAGAAAAAAATAGTTTTATAGTATTTAAAATAATTTATATTACAAAGAAGTATTTTCAATAAATATCCACTAAAGGAGTTAAAATGTCAGAAGAAAATAAAGTAGAAAGTCAAACTACCGTTGAAACAAACAACGTAACAAATGACAGGACAGAACCTGTTGAAAATAAAAATGTACCATATGATAGATTCCAAGAAGTAGTACAATCAAAAAATGATATGGCTAATCAACTTGGTAAACTTCAAGCACAGATAGATAAGATGAACGCAGATAATAAGACAAAACAAGAAGCAAAGATGGTAGAAGATGGTAAATTAAAAGAAGCGTTAGATATAATTACAAAAGAACGTGATACTTTTAAAGGCCAAGCAGATCAATGGAATCAATACCAATCAGATAAACGTGAAACTTTAATGTCTAAATTAACAAACGATGAAGATAAATCTATTGCAGAAGGTTTGACTGATTTGAATAAATTAGAAACTTATGTAAATAAAGTTGTAACTATTAATGCACCTTCAACATCACAGGCTAGAGCAACTACTGCAAAAGTTGGTGAGATGGGTGGCTATTCATCTTATGGTGAATGGGCAGCAAAAGATCCTGAAGGTTATAAAAAAGCAAATTCTATAAAAGGAAGTGGTATTAAAATTGCCTACTAAAAAACATAGTAAAATAGGTAACGTAGATTACGATCCACAGAATGATATGGAATTAAAACCTAAAAAAGATGGTGATGTTGATGTTAGGTATAAGAATGGAAAGATGACATATGATGAATACATTGATGAAATGGAATCAAGGACAACTAGACATTCTGAAGGCAAATCATTAACATCAAGTTCAATGGGTTATTTTTCAGGTTTTGGTGAAGGAACATTAAATAGAGCAATAAAAAATAAATTAAAAAAACGCTCAAAATGAAGGCTAACAAGCAGTTGAAAGAGTGTAATATTAAGGAGTCCTAAAAATGGCTGAAACAGATACAGGCGTTGCTCAAGGTGGATTAGGAAAGATTATTGGTGATGCAGTTATTGCATTTAATCATACTAATGTAAATGCTACCTTTGGTAACAACAAAACAAGCAGTAAAAGGTGCTTTAACAGTACAATTTCCTGACTACACAAAAGTAGGTTCAGATAGTGTTGGTGCAGGAACAGATGGTTCAGATTTTACAACAGTAACATCTATAACTACTGCTGCTAGAAGTGCAACAATATCAGAACACGTAATTAGAGCAGATGTAACCGATCTTGCTATGATGGGTAATGCAGATGATTTAGTTGGTAATGTTGGTAATATATTAGGTGATGCAGTTGCTGCAAAACTTGATGCAGATTTAACAGCATTAGCAACAGGTTTTTCACAAACAGAATCATCAGCAGGAACAGCATTAGCATTATCTCATTTGTTTGGTGCTATGAGACAATTAAGAGCAGCAGGCGCACCATTTCCATACAATTTAGTATTATCTGCTAAACAAGTATGGGGGCCAAAAGGATTAATTTCCTTAACTAATGATGCAGCAGTAACAGGTTCAAATTCTAAACCTTTATCTTTATTAGGTACAAAAGGTGAAGAAGCGATTAATACAGGTATGATTGGTTCAATCGCAGGTTTTGATGTTTACTGGAGTGATCAGATAAACGAAAATGTAGGTTCAGCGGGTGATGCTGCTGGATTTGCATTTAGTAAAGGTGCTATTGGATTGGGAATAGGGCCTGAAGGGTTAATGAAAATAGAAACAGAAAGAAACGCATCTTTCAGAAGTACAGAATATGTCGCAGTTGGATACTGGGCAGAAATGGAAGTTAAAGATAGTTTTGGAGTTTATATTTTAACTGACGTTTCGTAGTAGTTAATAATCGTATGTGGGGAGGTATCGGAGTATCTCCCCACTATAAATATAGGAATTTATATATATGAAATTTTTTAAGAAACCAAGTGGTGTTGTATTTCAGGTAAAACCTAACCACGATCTAAATAGTTTGAAAGAAAGATTTGTTGAGTGCGATGTAAATGGAAATGAAATTAAAAAAGAAGCAAAACCAAAAAAGAAAAAAAAGAAAGCAGGTAAATAGTGGCTATCAAAGTTAAAAGTTTTTTACACAATGATGATAAAATTGTTAGTGCAGATGGTGATGCAGATGGAACATTAGCAGAAGATATACAAGATTATATAGATAGTTTAGATACTACACCTGCTAAAGTATCACATTCCTGTGCAAAGTTTGGATCAAAAATATTTACAATAGTAATTGTTGAAACATCTTAATAAATGTCTTTAATAGATGACATTAAAAAACACGAAGGTTTTTCACCTACCGTATATAAATGCACAGCAGGATATGATACTATTGGATATGGCCAACGTGTTAAGTATTTAAAAGTTACAGATGAACAAGCAACAGAATGGTTGCAAGAAGAACTACAAAATCTCAAATACATACTTGCAGATAAGTATGAATGGTTTTTGCCCTCACCACAAGAAGTACAAGAAATAGTAATTAATATGAATTACCAGTTAGGTGTTACTGCATTTAGTAAATTTAAAAAAACTATTTTTCTACTTGCTAATGGTGATTATAAAGCAGCATCAACTGAAATGCTAGATAGTAAATGGGCAAGAACAGATACACCAAGACGTGCAAAGGAATTAAGCGATAGATTAAGAAAAGTGGGGTAATATGCCTAGTAATATAGTTTGTCCTAAATGCTACAATGTAGGAATGGTTAAAAGTGGCTTTTATTTAGACAGACAAAGATACAAATGCAAAGTATGTGGGCATAGAGCAACTAATGTTATAGAAGATATTGATTTACTTAAAGAAAATGTTAGGTTAGCAAAACAAAAACAATCTGCACAAGATCTTAATAGAATTGAAAGAAAATCGTTTAGAGAACACGCAAGAGTAGAAAATGCAGTATCTAAATACACAAAAAAACTTTCAAAGATTTTTGACAATTATAAATTATCTAAATATACTAAAAAACATAAAGAGAATACAAAAGCAGTTGGTGTAGCACAATTATCTGATTTGCATTTTAATGAACTTGTAAATTTAGAACATAACAAGTATGATTTTAGTATAGCATCAGCAAGATGCAAGTTATTTGTAGATAAAGCAACTACCTATTTCAAATCAATGGGTATAACTAATGTGCTACTTGCTATGAGTGGTGATTTGCTTAATAGTGATAGAAGATTAGATGAATTATTATCAATGGCTACAAATAGAGCAAAAGCAACATTTCTAGCAGTAGATATACTACAACAAGTAATACTTGATTTAAACAGCAATTTTAACGTTTCTACGTGTATGGTAACAGGTAATGAAAGTAGAGTTAAACAAGAATGGGGTTGGAGTAAATCTTTAGCATCAGATAACTACGATTATACCATATTTAAAACTTTAGAATACATATTTAGAGATACAGATATAAACTTTATAAATGGTGATCCTACTGAAATGGTAGTTGAAGTAGCAGGGCAAAATTTATTAATACTACACGGAAATGGTAGTATAAAAAAAGGATTAGATACTAGTATAACACAGATAATGGGCAGATATAGTGCAAGAGGTACAAAGATAGATTATGTTATATTTGGCCACGTTCATAGTGCAAGAGTTGGTGATAACTTTTCAAGATCCTCTTCAATGGTTGGTAGTAATGATTATAGTGAAAAAGGATTAGGTTTAACTGGTAGAGCATCACAGAACTGTTACATATTTTACAACAATGGTAATAGAGATGGTGTAAAGATTGATTTGCAAAACTATGGTGAAGGATACAATATAGATAAATCATTAGTTGCATACAATGCAAAAAGCAGTAGCAAGATTAAAAAAGGAACAACTATCTTTAAGGTGGTAGTATAATGGATTGGTTTGAATTATTAGAAAGATATGGAGTACCACTAGCAGTTGCTATTGCATTTTGGGTTTTTATACAAAAGCAAAACAAATATATACAAGATGAACTATCAAAAGAAATGCGTGAAAGTTTTAGTAGAGTAGAAATGATAATTATAAAACTAATAGATCAGCAGAAGTTGATGCAGATTGAACAAAAAGGTTTAGAACGCAGTTATAAAACATTGGTAGAAATTATAGCAAAATTAAGTGGTAACGGATTGAAACACAAGTTTTTAAATATGTTAAACAAAGAAGAATAAATGGTATATGTTGGATATTTCATATTAGGTTTTTTATTAGTATTTGTATTAGGATTATTTTATTTAAAAAGATGGGAATTGTTTGATATATACGAAGAAGATGATAAAGATTGGTATTAATATGACAGAATTTGAAAAAGATATTACGCTACAACTAACTAAAATATCTAGTGATTTAGGACACATAAAAGAAAAAGTAAATGCTAATTTTAATCATTTAGAAAAAGTTAATGGAAGGCTAAATAAAGCAGAAAATAATTTAACTGGTATTAAATCAATAGGCATTACATTATATGCGATAATAGGCATTGTTTTGGCGTGGTTAGGCATAAAAGAATGACATTAAAAGAAGAAATAAAAGAATTAAAAGTTAGGATAAAGAAATTAGAAAAAGATTCACACCCACCTATATTTAAAGAAGATGCGTATGAAATGTTAAATTGTAGGCTAATGATTATAGAAACTTTTTTTAATAGAATAGAAAAAATAACAACAGATAAAGAGGAGTTACATTAAATGGAATTATTAACAGATAACTGGAAGATAATAACAATAGTAATTTTAGTAGTAGATAAAGCAGTTGCATTATCACCATCACCATATGATGATATGATTTGGAGTAGTGTAAAAGGTTTATTGAAAAAGTTAGCAGGGAAGTAAATTGAATCTACCTGATATAATAAAAGGTTTAAGGGGTATTTTTGAAAGAAAAAGAAAGAATCCATTACAATTAGATAATGATAGTAATTTAGAATCTAATTTAAAACCCCTAAAAGTTAGTAACAAAAGTACCCCTTTACAAATATCAGAAGATACAGTAGATGTTAAAGGTAGTTTAAAAGTTAATGGCGTAGATGTATCAACTGAACCTGATGAAGCAGGATCTGGTGGTGCATCATCGCTAGATGAATTATCAGATGTATCATATTCAAGTGGTGATTTAACTATAACTTCATTAGATAAAATAGTTGCGACTAATACTTTAGAAATAGAAGCATCAGGAAGTAGCGATATATCATTTGATTCAGGACAAGGCAGATTCTTTTTTATGGAAGGTAGTACAACAAATGCTTTTGTAAGGACAGGTTCATTAAATTTAATAGAGCAATCAAATGCACATTCTGATTCAGCAGGTTATGGACAGATTTGGGTTAAAAATGATACACCTAATAATTTATACTTCACCAATGATGCAGGAACTGATATACCAATAACTAATAATGGTGTAATAGCAAATCAAAAATTCTTTATAAAATCTTCTTTTTTTCACGGTAGTACAAATAGTGAATTTATACCACTTGCAGGAGGTTCAACAATAGAGGTAGCATCTTTAATAGATTTTGCTGTTGATGATTCAAATTTTATAGTACCATATAATTTAAAAATAAATACAATATATGCTAATGTAGTAAAAGCAACCTCAAGTACAGCAAATCCAGGCAATACATCACTTCAACTATACAAAGATGGTAGTGCATATTCAGGTACAGTTATAGTTAATTTGTCAAGCGTTGGATTTGATACAACAAATTTACATACAGTTTATACGTGGGATTTTAGTGGTGAAACTAATACGTATAGTGCAGGTGAGGTTATGCAGATTGAAATAGATCCAACAAGTACATTACAATATGTGAGTATTACGGTAACAGGTGAATACACATAAAATAAAATATATGTTTAAAAATTTAAATATTATATTATATTATAACAGAAAAATTAGAGAAAATTTATGAGTTTAACAGGCAAAACACCAGCAAGTACATACAAAGATTTACTATATGTAGATAATTCAAACACAGGTGTCGATAGCACATCAAGAAGTGTAAAAAGTGGTAATGGTACAGAAAGTAGTTTGTTAGTATCTGATAGATCATTAAAAGTTAAATCTAATACAAATAACACAACAGCATTAGAAGTAGTAAACGCATCTGATGCAGAAAAATTTAAAGTTGATACTACTAACAATCAAGTAAAAGCATTAGGACATCACGTAAACACAATGTATGTTAATTTTGGTATTTCTAATAGTATATCTAATGGTTGGTCAGCAGGCAGACATTTTTCAGTACCATTTATGGGTAACAATCATTCATCAACTGTGCAAGATGATTTTAATTTTGGTACAGGAACAGATCCTGCTACATCATTTACAACAGCAGCAGGAGGTGCTACTAATGCAGCAACAATAGTACCTGCTATGTGGTTTGTTCCTGATAATATATCAATAGATGCAGTTTATTCAATAGAAGGTGCAGATGCTGCAACAGGTGATACAACACGTATGCACCTTTTAAGTTATGACTTTACATCAGGCAGTACGTCTGCATTAACTAATGGAAGTATATTAGCACATAATAATGATGTTACTAATGCAGGTAGTGAACAAGCATATTTATCAACGTGGACAATAGATAGTGCAAGTGTAGCAGCAAATAAAGTAGTATTAGCATTTTTTGTAAGTGATAGTATCAATTCAGATTATTCAATAAATATAACAGTAAAATACCATTTAACATAGGAGTAGAAGATTTATGTCTTATACAATAGCAACAAGAAACAGAAGTAATAATAATAGAACAAGTGCAAATGGTAAAGTTGCAAATGTAGAATTAGAACTTAAAACACCAGATGGTGATTATTTATGTACTTCAGATAGAGTTTATACAGAAAGATCAACAATTATACAAGATTTAGATACAAGTATTATAAAAATATCTACATTTGATAAAGATTTAGGTGCATTGACAATACAAAATGCAAAAGCAATAGTTATTAAAAATTTAAGTGATATATGTGCAGAAATATTTATAACTGTACACGATTTTAAAAATGGTAGTGATGATTTTGATGTTGTAAATTCTGTTGATGTAGGAGGTGGTGGTGCAACACCATTTAGAACAATGACTATGTTATTACCTGCAAATGATTTTCTATATTTACCAAATAACAGAATTATAAGTTACTCACAAAATGCACAAGCAACTT
>VTLG01007241.1_pt1 | contig 15068 bp, 36 predicted proteins | sample 4694571 | NCBI WGS metagenome assembly VTLG01 (sample SAMN12604809, study PRJNA352737) | marine metagenome | biome: ENVO:00000447; feature: ENVO:00000209|ENVO:00000569|ENVO:01000036; material: ENVO:00002151; isolation source: viral sequences binned using virsorter ...
TCAATCTTCTCTTTTAGCTTGCCGACAATACCTTTTTTCTTTTCCTCTTTAGGTGGGGTTTGAGGTTCTGCCATAAAATGAGTGCAATACTCCGACAATCTAAATGAACGAGATTATTGCTGCAATCGTTGGGGCAGTATTTTCAATGCTCTTGATGACAATTTCTAACATCTCAGGTCGTCGAGAACGTGATATTAGAGAGATATTTTCCCGACTTAACAAGCTAGAACAACAATTAGCATCTATTACCTCACCCACACAAGTAAATCGTAACTGGAGGAAACGAGTATAATAAATTGGCTTGTTTCATAGTCTTAGCAAGCAAGAGGGTAGTTTTGCTGCTGCTGGCTGCTCTCGCCAAAATTGCATGAAAAAGCCCTTGTCGATGGGGGATCACAAGGGCTTCTTCGTAATTATTACTAACTACAACTAAAAATTAACATTTATATATAGTGAAGGGAAGTGCTATGAGTACCCATGAGAAAACTATTGAAACCTTTCAAGCCTCTTGTCTATGCTTTCTTGCGTAGTAATGCAGGAAAGAAATTCATTATTGACTTATTAGAACAAGCAGCGAAACAAACTACAAATACATTAGATGATCAAGCTGTTTCATTTATCAAGGCTAGACTTTATCCGAACAGTACAACAACATTGCAATGAAAGAAGTAGACAACCCTGCTATGCGTAGCGTTATGGGACCAGAATGGGTTAAGACTCAAACTGAACGGATGCTTCGTACAGAACGTTTATATGTATTAGATGGAAGGCATTTGGCTACTCATCCTCAACATGGTCTATATACAGGTTTATATGAAAAGGCAGAAGAACTAGAGAAAGAGTTAGATGAATGAGCTTGATATTCGAGATTTCTTCGATGCTTATGATCGGGGCGATCCATATATGAGGGCTGCGGTTTCACAACTACATTGCAAATTAAAGTATCGTGCGCCAGAACTACTGACAAAAGAGGCGGATTGGTATAAGACTTGGGTATTGGGGGGCAAACGTGATTTGACTACAGGTAAATCCTTATGACTGATGTTCCCTCTGAATTTTCTTATATCATGGATCCGATAGAACCTCCAAGTCTTGAAGAAGAATTGGAGATGGAGAAGGCTATTCGTGAAGCTAAATCAATAACGGATATAGATGAATTACATAGATGCTTAGAAGCAGTACTTAGACAAAATCACCAGCAAGGGATATTTATTTCACGTTGCATGGATAAGATACATAACCTCTACGCAAAGATTGCATGTATTGAGAACAGAGTAGAACAACCAAAGAAGGGGAAAGAGGGCCTAACGCAGTTTTTTTCTACGTTCTTCGACCCAAAAAGTTAACTCTTCTATACGAGCTAAAGCTCTTTTAATCTCCTCGGTGTCTTGAGGGATTGTATGTACATAAGGAGTTTCCTCCTCTGCAATAGCACGTTGTCTTTTAGTCATTTAAAGGAGTTAGAACGTGTTGTGCATGAATAACAGGAGTCTTAAAACCATCCCATAAAATCTGATAGTAATAACGAGGATAGCCCCTACTATCCTTATTTATTTTGACATCTAAAATCACTCCGACTCTTGGAGCAAATGAACGGGATTTGCTAAGAGGAATCTTTTTAATTCGATCACCTGCCTTGTATTTTTGACCGATAGGATTTGGATTAGGCATTGGATTCAAGTGATAAGCGATGTTGTGAAATGATGTCTTGCATTTTGCTACCTTTGTCCCACTTAATTTTGTAGTACCAAGTAGTAACGCCTTTTTTGTTTTTTTTGCCTACGGTTTCGGTAATTTGACCGTGTAAAGTCGTCGATTCATCGAAGTTCGTTCTAGTAACACGATCATTTATTTTAAACCTTGGGCCTTTGTTTTTCATAGTGATTAGTTGTTGGATTCAGATTGAGTTTTGGCTATTTCTTTAGCCTGTTTTTTACCTTCAATTCTTTTCTGAACGATTGCTTTCCAGTCAGCTTCGTCTTTTTCTTTAAGTGGTTGATAGAGCTGATCTGAGAAATTGTTCTCTAAAAAATCAAAGATCAATTGTTTGGTGAAATTACTGACCTGCTGTTCTAGTTCTTCTTGAATGTATTCAACATAAAGTTCGCCTCTAGCAGCAGGTAGTAACACTTGAAGAATATATTTTCCGTCTTTACGCTTCTGTAGACGACTACTCATGTTGCTACTGATTTCGCTGACTCTACTATATTAGTAGAGAAAAGGTTCATCAAGCAGTTCGCTGAAGTCAACTTCTTCTGCAAGTTTTGCCAATGTGCTTAAAGACTGAAGGCTATCCATTTTTCTCTGTACTTGAACAAGTCGTCTCGGATCTCCAACTGCTTCTTGAAATTCCTTGATGACCAGATGATGACATTCATCAATACGCTTGATAGGACTATCTTTGTATTGATCTGTCTGCATAGCAAATCGTCTACCGACGATGATAGAAAGGAGTTGATTCAAAGCTCTAGTAGCTTCCTCCTCTTTGACGAGTTCTTTGTTCATTGGTTTAACCTCTTACGATTTTTAGAACATCAGGTGCTAAACCCATGTCAATTTTATCGACCATGCGTAGCATTGGAGTTAATTTTCTAGGGGAGTGATAAACCTTTTTCTTAATATCTTTCTTTTCATCATTGAAAACTCTAATAAGACTATAAATTGATATTTGCTGTTGATTACCTTTAAATCTCACTTTATTGGAGTAGACATTTGTTAGATGATTTCTGTAAGCAAGGATAGGAGAATCCATTGGTAATCCTGCACCCGTAGCAAGGGATGTGAAAAATGTTTCCATGTCGTCCATTGACCAATTATTATCTAGACCAATCATCCATACGGAGACACAGGGACTCAAAGGTATTGGACGAAACTTGCTCCAGAATTTTTTACATGATCTTGTTATGTAAGTCCATTTCTCTTCGTTTTTCCTAAAAACATTCAAGATGCTTTCATTAGAAGGAGTACGGAAGCCGCCACTCCATCCGATATTTGGATACCTTTCATAAAAAGTATAAGTCTTAATGCCAGCAGCCATTGTTGTTTGCAGCCCTGCCATTTTATCTTTACAAGCTGCGCCTAAAAAGATAGTATCTCCAGCATTTCTTTTTAAACTTGTATCAAGAATACTGAAAACAGAAGGATCAACATTAGTTGCTATCACTAAAGGTGCTGTTTTGTTTGTTTTGACAATCGCAGCTAGACGATGTTGACCATCCAAGAGAATCCCCTCAGAACTTAAGGAGATTCCTTGTGGAGTTAATTTCCACTCACCCCGGTCAATTGCGTCTGCAAGTTGATAAATACGTGATCTTTTTAACGGACGATTACTTATATTTTTTCTAAGTAAGTCCTTTGCCATTGTTGGAGTCACATCAATGACTTCAAAAGTTGGTGAACTCATGGTTTTGATAAGATTTAGTGTTTGTTTAAGTAGGGCCATTCAAGATGACCCTTGTTGTTATTTAGAAAGGGATTTGAGAGTCTGCTGGGACTACAGGAGAACTCTCCCATTCCTTAGAATCAATCTTCTTAGGATTGATGTTTCCAAAGCTGCCATTACCGTCTTGTGATTCTTTCCCTTTGCCGTTGATATATACAACAAACTTTCTTTCTTCTCCGTTTTCTTTGCTCCAAACTTTAGCTTGCTTGTGCTTAGAAGTATCAGCTTCTAATGCCATTAAATAGGCACAAAGTCCAGGGATAGATTCAACAGGCACAGCAAGACCTATTGTTTTAGGATTTCTGTCTGCATCATCAAAGGTGTTTACACCTGTAGACCATTTGATTGGGTAAGGAAATGCAGGAACAAATTCAGAATTAAATTGGGCCATTTTTAGAATTGAGATGTTTAGGGGGTGAAGTGTTTTGCTGTTTAGGATTTACAGCATGAAGACGAACTGAATTTCTCTCTCTTAATTGAGTGCGTACTAAATGAGCAGCAAGTTCGACTTGTTCAGGAGTCATTACCTAGAGGCGTTGATTATTCCTGTCATTTTTTCTATAAGAAATAGACAATGCTTGAGCTGTGTAACATTCTCAAATATTTTATCGCCATCTTTGTTGAACTCCTGATTGAAGTGAGTTACGACGCTAGGCCAGGAGTCACCATGAGTTTTTAGAAACTCGGTAACTTGACCTTTGATTTTGGATCTTTCATCCTCATTGGCTTTCCTTTCAGGATCATTGGATGAAGGTGTAGCAGCAGCGATAATGTTTTTTGCTGCTTTTTTCGCCTGAGTAGAATTAGCTCTTTTTGGGGTAGAAGAAATTTTAGGGTTAGGTTCATCTCGTTCAATAACATCTTCCAGATTCATATCCATATCAGGTTCTAATCCTAAAATCATTTTCAATGCGTATCTTCTGGAGTAGGTGGTTATTCCACCCCATTCGTGCATGACGTCTTTTTTAGGATTTTTCCCTAAAGGTTCTCTTACAGGTAAACGACTGATAATTGAAGCACCATCTCTATGAGAAAGGGTTGTGACAATGATCGTTCGATCCCCTTCAAAATCGTAGGTTTGATGTTGAACTAAACCCACTTTATGCAAGGTGGGATTCACAACGGATAAGAACTTTTCTAAAGGTGTGTATTTATAACCAAATCCTTCCTTGTCTTTAGCAATAGAAGGGCAGGTTTGCTGAAATTCAATCAAAGCTGCAATGAGCTTTTCTTGAGGAGTCGTTTCGTTTTTTGGTTTTGTTTGATTTGGCATGAGTTGTGCCTGTGTACTTTTTAATTCTATGCTAATGGTTTAGAAATATCAATGTAGTTTAGTAATCTTAATATTTGCTCCTACGTGTTCCCCTTTAGCCGCATATCTCTTCTTTGCCTCTACTTCAACTATTAAAGAATCATCCTTTAATACTGTCCCTCCACTTTTAACTGCTAACCCATCAAAAGTAGATCTCAAAAGTTTATCTAAATCTCCAAGACCATTACTTGTTGCATACATAGGAGCAGAAGGTTTTAATTTCTCAGAATTTTTACCTGTCCCATAATGTCCTTTAGGTCTTGCAAAAATAAATTCGACTTTTACTGCAACTGCTCTACATATTGGTTCCCCTTTGTAATATTCCAGAGCGGCATATCTTACATCCTGCCTCCAAGGTGCAACCTTCTTAGAAGATTCAACTAAGATGCCTCGACCTACGTGTTTTTTACTACCTTGGGCAGCAGGAATCCCTAGAACTGGAATAAAAATTTCATTCATTTTGATCTATACTAATTGTCTACACAACATATCAATGATTGTCAATTTAGACCCATCTGAAGTTTTAATCTGTGAATGTATAGGAAGAATGAGAGCATTAATTGCCCGTTCTGCAAATGTAAAAGATCAGAAGATAGGCAAACAGGATGGGAATGATGCTGATGTTATGGGGATTAAAGGTGAATATGCTTTTGCAAAACACTTCAATGTTTTTCCTGATCTTGGATTGACTCCTAGAAGTGGTAGTTATGATGGGATCTTAAGAGGGTTTACTTATGATATTAAATCTACCCATATAAGAAATGGTCATCTCTTAGCAACCAAAAAAGTAAATCCAGATATTGAGATGTATGTTTTATGTATAGTTACGGAGAATCAAGTCGAGATCAAAGGATATATTTTCAAAAAGGATTTAATCAAACCTGAAAATTTTAATTACTTTAAAAATTCTACAGAGAAAAGTTATTTCGTAGATCAATCTAAGCTTAGGAAATTTAAAGAACAAAATTAAAAGTTCCCCTGTTTTGCATCGAATAGATTCCATGCCTTATGCCATGCTTCAAGACATTCATCTACAGGTTGATCTTTACCGATCTTTGTTTTCCCAGGTTTAGCCCATACAGTCCTACACATATCAACCCTGAATCCATGATGCTTCTCTAATGCTTCCACGTAACTCCCCAACTGAGCATTAGTTGAATAAGTTGTACCTGACTTGCTTTGCGATTTAAGATCAATCAACGTAAGTTGATCAGAATTATGATCATACCCAAGAAGATCTAATTGTCCTCCTACTGATTTATCCAAATCACAGAGCATATATTCCACCGCAGTCGGTTCAAATGTTTCCCAGAAAGGATCATTCAATAACGGTTCAACCCATTCACCAAAATCACCTGCATCAGCAGGTTCATGCCCTAGCATTTTTGCTTCTAGGCAATGATGAACAGTCTTGCCTCGAAGTTCCCAACCATTAGGCCCATGCCTATAGCGTTCAATGTTAGCTAGAGCTTCTGGTGTTTTGTTATTACAAGCTTGAGTTGTTGAGTAAGAAAGCCATTCACCAGTAGGTTCCCAGCAATACTTGTGCTTTTCTTCATCCCTATGTATCGGTAAAGGTTGAAGTTCTAAAGGCGACCAAGCGTTAGGACGTTGGAAAGCTTTGTTATGTATCCATCTAGAAAAAGGATTCATCATCTGGCCTCCGAGTATAGAGTTGAACCAGGGCCGTATTGAGTAACAAGCCAGGGCCAAGTCTTAAAGATCAAAGCCTTGTTATCAGCATCAGCTACTAAAGCAGCCTCAGCTAATTTCTTATAGAAAGCCCCTCCTAAATGGATAGCCGTATGAAGGGTGTTGTAGATTTCGGTGTCAGTCATTTTAGTTGGTTTTAGTTAGTAGGGAAATCTTTGGGGTCGATTACTTCGACCTTTTCTTCGAGAACATTAGGTTTTAATTTTTCTCGAATTTGATCTTGAGTTAAACCTCGAAAAGATTCCAGAGGATTTCTATAAAATCTTTTCCAGGGCATTCCTGCCTTTTGACAAGCAGGATGTTTCTCCCAGGTTTCTCTTGAATAACGAAGACCTCTAGGTTCTTCATCAAAATCCTCAACAGTCCACATAGGAATATCAGGATTAGATGGGTTTGCTTTAAGAAGTCCTTCAGATAGGAGCTTCATTGCAGCAGCAGAATCAAATGCTTTTTCCATTCATTACACCTCCCCGTATATATCAGAAGCCTTAAAGACTGTCTGAGAAGGGTGCTTAAGGCTCTCTTCAGGTTTTCGACCTCCTAAGCCTATAGATTCATAGTTTTTCAGGGTTATGCCTGACCACGGGCCTCTAGGGCCGCCAACAATAGCTGCATCAATTTGTTCATTGACAACTGCCTCCCCATATTTTTGAAGAATGGCCGTAACACCAGTCACTAATCGCTTATAAGAATCCTCACTCTTTGCGCCTGTCTTGACTGACCAATACTTTGCTAATGAATCTTTACAAAAATCAAGCGATTCAGGGAGTTGACTTTTGTCGAATTTCCATTTTTTAATTTTTTCCTTATTTATATTATTACTACTATAAGTATTAGATAAAACCTCGCTCTCTTTTTTCTTTTTTTTCTCTCTTTCGCTCGGTTTTCTCAGTATATCACATGGGTCAAGCCCCAAGTGAACATTCAACCCGACTCGAATAAGTTGATTCACCCAGGTTGTAGTGCTATCAAAGTATTCGGGTTGTAGAGATTCAACTTCATTCATTAAAGTTGGCTTGATTCTGATTGGCTTTGATTGCTCCATGTTAGCTATGTGATACCTCTAAGTGTACATGATGATTCATTCATGAAAATGGCCATTCATGAAGATTGTAATATTTCCATTCATCTATAGATATATTCTTCAATTAGCCATTCATATTTATTGCTTGTCGTATGACAGAACCTACAAGTCGCCTCTGACCAATTCATGTTATAAACACGTCTTTCAATACGATCACAATTAGGGCATTTAATTAGCTTCCCAGCTCTACCTGCCTTTGTCTTGTTACTGATCTGTTCATAGGATTTAAAATTAGTCATTTGTTTTAGGTGTAAGGGGCAAAATCATCAACCGATCTGAAGTACTTACGCACTTCTTTAGGTTCTACTTGAGCTGTATCAGCCCAGTATTGCAAAGAATGTTGGCTACTCTTCCAACTCCTACGATCATTTTCTAAATAATCATCAGATACTAATAATGAAACATTCATAGGTAAACTTAAATCACCCGATATAAAAGGATTCATTGTTATATGAAAGAAGAAACTTAAACGCATTTTGTACTGTGTTAAGTCATCTTTTCCTTTGTAATTCCTTTTATATATAAGGAACATTTCCTTTACATCCTCTTCTTTTACATGTGAAGGAAATTCATAATAACCATAGTAAGTAGAGGTTTTAGGAGAAAGAGAGCTGTTCATGTGTTTTGTTGGGATAAGAGGGTTTTAAATTAAATTTTTGCCATTCATCATTAGGTTGATCAATCCAATGTCTACGGCCATTCACTAGCTTAAATTTTCTTAAGCCTTGACCGGAGCCATTCAAGATTTGACCATTCATTGGTCTATTTTTCATAGGTAATTTCCTCTAATTTTTCAATAAGTGATTTTCTTGTTTCATAAGGTACACTTGCCAGGTGATTGACAAATTTTGCAATAGCAATTTGATGCCCTGCTGATAGTTCAGAAATACGGAAATTGATTCCTAGTTCAAGTCTCATTGGTTTAATTGTTGATTAAGTGTGGAATTGTTTTTTGTATGGAAAATAACTGAAAGACCTTCTTCAATGTAAGAGTCTTGAGTATGCCATTCAAATGGGCATTCATCTAAATGATCAGTTAACCAATTAAGAAGTTTCTGGTCATTGTTCATAGTTTTAAATCTTGTAATGTGTGTTCTGATAGATCAACTGCATTTGCAGCTCTCCCGTACTCACGCTTAGTGAGCTTGCCCTCTAACAATTGTTGTAAAAGGGCTTGCTTTGCTTTTTCCTTTTCTAAAAGCTTAGTTTTAATTAATGACATAGTTAAGGTGTAGGATCATAATTTACTATTAGGTCTAAATCTTCTAAGATTTCTTCTAAGTCATCTAAATGGCCAGTAACTAAAAAACTGTCTTGAGGATGTTTAGTTTCTTCTATATCTATAATAGTTTTTAACTCTTTATAGATAGATTCTAATTTTTTATAACTCATTGGTTTCTCTCCGATGCTGATAGGGCAGGGTTGTTATTCTCATATTCCCAACTATCAATTTTATTTCTTAAAATTTCTTCGTACTCTGTGCTATCTTCTTCTAATGTTGGATTCTCTCTGAAGATTTCTTCTTGTATGCTTTCTAATCGGTTTTCGTAGTAAGCATCAGAATAATAATTAGACATAATAAAAAAGGGGTTTAATGTGATAAAAAGCAGTTTTAAAGACTTACTTAGGTCTATTTTCGACTGTCCGACTGTCTATAAGACAGTCAATAAGTTTTTACTTTAGTTATTATCGTTGCGCATTTATCGAATAATTCTAGTTTCTCCTTTGGATCTTTTATTAGTTCGATATCTTCTACAACATCATTAACACCTCTAAGAATCTTACAAGCACTGTCTTTTTTATATTCTCCTATTTCAAAAGTAGCGTATTCTATAGGCTTAAATCTTTTATAGTATCTCTGAGCAGTTTTTAAACTAACTTCCATTTGATCCATAATTTTTTGTTCTATTTCTTGCTTATCTTTACCTTTTAAATCTTCAATAATGCCTTTTATTTCATCGGCATTAGACTCTAATCGTTGTGAATGGTTCATTTTGATTTTCTCCTATAGGTTGAATAACCTGAGAATTGATTGTTTTTTCTTCTTTCTTGTATTGCCTTACTCGCATCACTACCAGCTTCTTGAGTGCCGTGTACTAGCAATGCGAAAGGTTCTGAACCAAAACAATGCGAGTCGTCGTGATCTATTTCGTAAGGTTTCCCACGGTGTAACATGCCTAATGCGTAAGCCTCATCCTCAGAATTAACGACTATTGCATATCTCTTAAAATATCCCTTGTGAATTAAATGGTCATATTTTCCTCCCATTGAAGCAGTTAAATAAAAATTGCTAGGCAAAGAAACATTTGAACCGAATAAATGCAAACTCTTTGAATAGCAGTAAAATCTCAAATCAGGATTAAGTCTACAAACTTCAATCCAAGATCTTAAATACTGACCACTCCAAAAATCTCCAGACTCGTGTATGCGGATTTTAGTAATTCTCTTAGTTCTTTTTTTCTGCAATGACTTATTAATTAATTCCACTGCGGCAGGTTCACCACCACTAAATAAAACACTCTTTAAAGCCTCATAATTATATTTGCGGGCAAGGTACGTATTAGTATAGACGGCCTCCTGTGAGGCAGCAAAGCAGCGAAACTTACATTGATTGCCTTGCACTAATTGCCGCTTATTACCTTCTATCTCTTTGACCCAGGTGTGACAATCCAAAGCGCCAGGACAGGTTAAGCCCGCGCTAACTGAGAAAATTAATGTTTCTGAATCAAGTTTAGAATTCCCTTGACTGTATTTTAAATAATCCATTTTTTTTGTTTGCTTGTAGTTTGTTTTTAATTGTTTGGTAGTTGTGCAGTAGCGGTAAAGAATTTTTGTATTTCTTTTGAATTTGAATCCCAATAATCTAAAAAGTTATCACTGTCGCTCCTATAGCTTGCAATAGCCTCACTAAAAACTTCTAATAATATTTCAAAAGTTTTTGTCTCTTTTACTCCGAATTTTTCGGATCTTATTCCAATAATGACAATTAAATTACCTGTATCATTATCAAGACGGATACAAAAGCTTACAGAATCCTCTGCTTCTGCTTGCGTGGTTTTTAGGGTCATTAGTTTCTCTTGCATGGGTTTAATTTGGTTGAATTTGTAAAAATTTTTTTAGTGTGGGATTTTAATCTACTTGCACCATGTGAATTGATCAGGATACATGGAACACAGTTGAGCTTCTTGGCTCGCAATTCTAGAATTATTGCTTAATGACTCCGTCAACCCTTGAGCTAGGAAAATACCACCTAGCGAGCTAATGGTGAGCAATAAGGAAAAGGTAAAAGGTTTTAGCATTGGTTTAAGTTGGTTTGGTTTGAGTGTTGATTTTTTCTTTGTTCAGTTCAGTTGGCTCACGGAGCTATTTTAGCTGGGAACAACTGGTATCAGAATGAACAGAAGGAAAGAAGATAGAAGAATAAGAGGTTTTAGTGAAATTGATACTTGTATCATAGGGTCAACTGATCCACTTGTAAACTATTAGCTTAAGGATTATTACTTGTTACTCAGTGTTAACTTGATGGTAGCAAGATGCAACACCTCATGGTATTATTAATATATCAACAACAGCAAACCCAATGGAAAATCTAGAGCATCTTCACATCATCCAAAACAAAGGAAGTAGGAGACAATATCTCACAATGGTTGCAGAGAGAGCAACCGATACTCAAGACGACTTAGACACACGTGCAGAAGAAACAGCGGAGAGACTTGAGAAGCGCTTTGGTGGTTGGATGGAGATCCGCACGACTGCCGAAGTTGTAGCCAGTAGCGTCAACTATCCACGTGAAGGCAATAGCAAAAAGATTCTCTTAAGGGTTAGCGAATTTGCTTGATTTTAGCTAACTCCTGAAAGTATCACAAAATGTAAACCCCTGTTGAATGTCTGCAGGGGGTGTGGTACGAGATCGTCCGAAAGCCTAGCGGCTCCCTCCGAACCTAAATATATTCTCGAAATCAAGATTTTTTATCTTCTACTTTAATGGAGAGTTCAGGAGCTTGGATATTGATAGTTTCGATTGATTCACCTACAACTTTACCGAGATCAGCGAGAAGTCCTTGAACGACCATGTATTGCCCTTTACGCATAGCTTTGTCTATGGCGCGGAGACGAATTGCTTGTATGCGGGAGATTATATTTTCTCTATCTTTAGTCCAATCTTCATCATTCCAGATTTTAACTTGTTTCCAATCATCCCAACCAGTACGTTCGGTTATATGTTCTCTAAGGGCATGATCTATGACGAGTTGGCGAGCTGGAAGACCTTCTATTTGACGTTTATAGAGTCTTTGCCTTCTAGCGAGGATATCGTCTTTAGCGTCTTGAGAGAGGGCCACAGTATTGTAGTTAGACTGTTATTAATAAGATAATAAGGTATGACTGTAAATTCTGCACCAGAGATTAATTTAAGGTGGGCGCAAGGGCAGGTATTTAATAATGAGAAGAGGTTTAGGTTGTTGGTGGCGGGTAGGAGATTTGGGAAGAGTTATTTAAGTTGTATTGAATTATTGAGGGGGGCTATTGAACGTCCTGGGGAGACATATTTCTACTGTGCGCCTACATATAGGATGGCGAAGGACATAGCGTGGAAGGCATTAAAGAAGTTAGTTCCGAAGGTATGGATAGAGGCAAAGAATGAGACAGATTTGAGGTTAGATCTGATAAATGGGTCGAGTATTGAGTTAAAAGGGACAGAAAATGCGATGGCATTGAGGGGTCGAAGTTTAGCTGGGGTGGTGTTAGATGAGGCAGCTTTTATGGATTCGGAGGTATGGTTTGAGGTTATTAGACCTGCTTTAGCGGATAAACAAGGTTGGGCGTTATTTATTAGTACTCCTGATGGGACAGCGAGTTGGTTTTATGATTTATGGTGCTATGTAGAGAGCGATCCTACAGATGAATGGGAGAGATGGTGTTATACAACGATAGAGGGGGGTAATGTTCCGAAAGAAGAGGTTGAAGCAGCTAGGGCGCAATTAGATGAGAGAACATTTAGGCAAGAATTTGAAGCAAGTTTCGAGAATTTAACGGGTTTAGTGGCTATATCCTTTGGTGATGCAAATATTACGCAGGAGGCGGAGGATATTAACGTGATGCCTTTGTTGCTGGGAGTTGACTTCAACGTTGATCCTATGAGTGGCATCTGTGCCGTAAAAAAAGACGACACACTATATGTATTTGACGAAATAATTATGACTGGTGGTGCTACAACATGGGAATTTGCGGAAGAAGTTACAAGAAGATATGGAATAGAGCGACGAATTATTGCTTGTCCTGACCCTACGGGTGGTGCAAGGAAGACTGCTGGTGTTGGTGCAACTGATCATGCAATTTTAAGGAGAAGTGGCTTTAATGTTTCTGCACCACGATCACCTTGGAAGATCAGAGATAAGATTACGTCTGTCAATATGGCTTTATTAGATGCGAGTGGTACTAGAAGAACGTTTATACATCCACGTTGCAAAGAGTTAATCAAATCTTTAAGGACTCTTACGTATGCGCCTAATACAGGTTTACCGAATAAGAATTTAGGTGTTGACCATGCGTTTGACGCTTTCGGTTATTTATGTTTACAACAATTCAATTTGGCAAAACCCGAAACTTTAGGGCAGACTACATACAGGATTTACTAATCACCCTAAGAGTTATGGAAGTTACCGAAGAAATGTTGGATGCAGTTGAAGCAGTTAAGGGGAAGAGAAATCCTCAACTTTGGGACCCTCGATGCGCTCAATATTTAGCTGATAAACAAAAAGGTTCTGTTCAATCTGCTTCAAAACCTGTAAAAAGTGTCAGTACAAGTTAAACTATTGACATAACTTTCTTTCCGTTAATGAATCATGGCTTTCTATCGTGGTGAGGAAGGCTCCGTAAAGTTCAAGAACAGTGCAGGTACAACTGCTGCTATTGCTTCTACAACAGGCTGGAGTCTTAGTGTTTCCAAGGATGTTCTAGATTGCACAGCACATGGGGCAGGTTCTCGTAGCTACGTTGGATCTTTGATTTCTGGTTCTGGTTCTGTTGAGCTTTTATACACGGCAGAAGGCAGTGGAGCTTCAGATGAGTTCATCAAAGAAGCTTTAGTAACTGAAGATGCTGCTGACGCTCAATTTGAGTTATATCTTGGTGATGGCACTAAGAAATTTATTTTTGCTGGTGTTGTAACCAGTGCTGATTTCGGTGCTTCTACAGGTGATTTGCAAAGCGTTAGTGTAAGTTTCCAAACAAGTGGAGCTATTACTCCTACTCTCTAGGTGTAACGCAAAATAAAGGAAGAGGTTAACCGTGACGTATGCCGTTCCTGGCCCAATTCGCACAAATATAGTCAGTTCTACTTTCGTTGGTGGGGCTGATAGTCCTTTTACACGCACTCGTGCTGTATTGGACATGGTGAAGGGCTGGGAGATTATGAAGGCGGTAACGTTAGGGACTGAATATTTGCGGGATAACTGTGAATCGTTCTTACCTTTAGAACCAAGAGAAGACTATACGGCTTATCAAGCAAGAGTTGATCGAGCTGTCTTTTCTCCTTATACACAAAGGCTTGTCAGGGCTGCTACTGGCTTGATTTTACGCAAACCAATTAGTATTACTGGTGATCCTTATTGGACAGAAGAGTTTATAAAAGATGTTGATGGTTGTGGTTCTGATTTAGATGAATACGCACGTAGATTGATACTTTGTTCGTTAACTTATGGACAAAGCCATGTACTTGTTGACTATCCTGCACCTGCTGGGGCTGTTTCTTTAGCGGAAGAAAGAGCTTTAGGGCGTAGACCTTATTGGATAGAGGTTGATCCTGCAAATATTTATGGTTGGAGATTAGACAGAGAGTCTAATTATGGCAAATTAATACAAATAAGAATAGCTGAGAAGGCAGTCGTACCAGCGGGAGAGTTCGGTGAAAAAGTCTATGATCAGGTTAGGGTGATTGAACCTGGGAAATATAGAATTTACCGTAAAAAAGAGGCTGAAAAGGCATTATATACAGTAAATGATAGTACTTATTCAGGGAATGTTGAAGGTCCAGATAACAATAATGACTACGAATTAGTAGAATCAGGTGATTACTCTTTAGGTGAAATACCTCTAACAACTATTTATGCAGGGAAGACAGATACTTTAACAAGTAAGCCACCTTTGTTAGATATTGCTTACTTAAATCTTGCACATTTCCAACGACAAGCTGACTTAATCCATAGTTTGCATGTAGCGTCACAACCGATGCTTGTAATGGAAGGTTGGGATGATCAAACGAAAGATATGGCAATCAGCGTCAACTACGCAATGGCGACCCAGCCTGGTAACAAAGTATATTACGTCGAGCCAGCGTCCAGTGCGTTTGAAGCGCAAGCGGCAGAGATACAAGAGTTACAACTCCAGATGGCTACGCTTGGCATTAGTACGCTTTCGCAACAGAAATTTGTCGCTGAGTCGGCAGATGCACGAAGACTTGACAGAGTGGATACTAACTCCATGCTTTCAATGGTTTCGCTCGAATTAGAGCAGAAATT
>VTLG01009957.1_pt1 | contig 15067 bp, 21 predicted proteins | sample 4694571 | NCBI WGS metagenome assembly VTLG01 (sample SAMN12604809, study PRJNA352737) | marine metagenome | biome: ENVO:00000447; feature: ENVO:00000209|ENVO:00000569|ENVO:01000036; material: ENVO:00002151; isolation source: viral sequences binned using virsorter ...
TTTAAGTCTGGTGGTAAATATATTACTATCGTTGAAGGAGAGATAGATGCCATGTCTGTGTACGAAATGTTAGGAAGTAAATGGGCGGTAGTATCAATCAAGAATGGAGTTCAAAGTGCTGTGCAGAATTGTAAGCAACACTTAGAATATCTAAATAGTTTTGAAAATGTTGTGGTATGTTTTGACACAGATAAACCTGGTGTTGAAGCATCACAAAAGGTTGCACAATTATTTGAACCAAACAAATGTAAGATAGTTAGACTGGATTACAAAGACCCTAACGAATATTTGAAAATGGGTAAAGCAAAAGACTTTGTTCAAGATTGGTGGAGTGCAGAATCATATACACCGGCTGGCATAGTAAACTTAGCAAAGTTAGGAGATGAGTTGTATGAAGAGGAGTATTGTGAAACGATACCTTATCCTTGGAGTGCCATGAATGAAAAAACATATGGCATGAGAACAGGAGAGTTAGTTACATTTACTTCTGGTGCTGGTATGGGTAAGTCTTCTATCATGCGTGAGTTGATGCACCACATTCTAAAAAACTCTAATGACAATATAGGAATATTAGCATTAGAAGAAAGCACAAAGAATACTGCATTTAATATTATGTCTGTTGAGGCAAACCAAAGATTGTATATCAAAGAGATACGAAATCAATTTGCTAGAGAGCAGTTAAACAAATGGCAAAAAGAAACAATAGGTTCTGGTAGGTTCTTTGCCTTTGACCACTTTGGTTCAATAGGTAATGATGAGATACTATCCAGGGTTCGATATATGGCAAAGTCTTTGGATTGTAAATGGATATTCTTAGACCACTTATCTATCTTAGTTAGTGGACAAGATGATGGAGATGAAAGAAAGTCTATTGATGTATTGATGACTAAGCTACGTTCACTTGTAGAAGAGACAGGAGTTGGTTTATTATTAGTATCACATCTTAGGAGACCATCAGGAGACTTAGGTCACGAGAACGGAAAAGAAGTTACTCTATCTCACTTGAGAGGTAGTGCCAGTATTGCACATTTATCTGATAGTGTTATTGCTTTAGAGAGAAATCAACAATCAGATGATGAAGTAATTGCATGCACTACAACGATTCGTATTTTAAAAAATAGATACACAGGAGAAACAGGTGTATGTTCTTACTTGCATTATGATAAAAAGTCTGGTAGAATGTCACAAATAGATAATCCTTTTGAGGATAATTTTGAAAACGAAGCACAAGGAGTAATATAAATGAATTGTTGGCACTGCGGAACAGAGTTAATATGGGGTGGAGACCATGACGGAGAAGAGGGTGACGAACACGATATTGTAACTAATTTAAGTTGTCCTAATTGTCATACATTTGTGTATGTATATCATAAGTTTGAGTTTCCTACTATGGAAAAACAACAGGAGTTATTTGAAGATTCATGAAAGTAGTTCTTGATATTGAGACAGACGGATTTAATCCTTCTAAAATACATTGCATTGTAGTAAAAGATATAAATACTAATACTTTAACTGTATGGGACTCAGGTAATATGTATGGTTTTAAAAACTGGGCAAAAGGTGTGGATACATTTATCATGCATAATGGTTTATCTTTTGATGCACCAGTATTAAATAGATTATTAGATGCAGAAATACTACCAGGTAATATTGTAGATACATTAATATTATCTCAGTTATTTAATCCTATTAGAGAAAAAGGTCATAGCCTGAAAGCATGGGGAGAAAAACTAAATATGCTCAAAGGTGGTGAGGGAGTAAACTTTTCTAAATATAATCAAGCTATGTTAGACTATTGTAAACAAGACGTGGAGATTACACATGCTGTTTACAAAGAGTTGTTAAAAGAAAGCAAAGGTTTTTCTAAAGAGTCCATAGATTTAGAACATGATATAAGATTAATACTAGACCAACAAGAAAAGAATGGATTTGCTTTTGATATAAAAAAAGCACAGGAGTTGTTGGCAAAATTAAAAGATGATATCTATGATTTAGAACAATGGTCTTTGGAAGAGTTTGAACCTACTATTGTAGAGATGAAAACAAAAACAAAAGAGATACCTTTTAATATTGGTTCAAGACAACAAATAGCAGACAGGTTGATGAAGAGAGGTTGGAAACCAAAACAGTTTACAGATAAAAACAATATAATAATTAATGAAGCTGTATTGAAAACAATTAAAGAACCTAGTTTAAAAGTAACTGCAGAAAGATTTGCTAAATACTTTTTACTGCAGAAAAGGGCAGTAATGGTGGAGTCTTGGATTGAGGCATGTGATGAGAGCAATAAAGTGCATGGTAAAGTTATGACACTTCGTACTGTTACAGGTCGCATGGCACACAACTCACCAAATATGGCACAAGTTCCAGCTACCTATTCACCTTATGGAAAAGAATGTAGAAGTCTTTGGACTGTATCAGATACTATTAAATATAAATTAGTAGGAACTGATGCTAGTGGTCTAGAGTTACGTTGTCTTGCACATTATTTAAATGATGTAAGCTATACTGATGAGATATTAAATGGAGACATACATACAAAGAATATGGAGTTAGCTGGTATAAAAAATAGAGACCAAGCTAAAACATTTATATATGCTTTTTTGTATGGTGCTGGTCCAGATAAGATAGGCAAGATTGTAGGAGCTGGTAAAGAACAAGGTAAAATGTTAATTAAAAGATTCCTGTCTAACTTACCGGCACTTAGGAGATTAAGAGAACAAGTCGAGAATGCTGGTAGGAGAGGAAAAATAAAAGCTATTGATGGTAGATATTTAAAAGTTAGGAATGCACATTCAGCACTGAACACTTTGTTACAGGGAGCTGGTGCTATTATATGTAAACATTGGTTGTTACGTATTACTCACAGAGTATACAATAAAAAACTAGATGTGAAACTTGTTGCTTCTGTTCATGATGAATACCAGTTTGAAGTAGCAAACAAAGATGTAGGAGAGTTTTGTAGTATCACAAAGATTGCTATAAAAGAAACAGAAAATTTATTAAAACTAAGATGTCCTTTGGACAACGATTACAAAGTAGGAGTAACATGGGCGGAAACACATTAGAACCAAAAGTAGAAGATAGAAAAAAGTTTGATATAGATTTACAGTATGGTCAAGTAAGAGAAAAGATTGTAGCAGACATGTTACAAGATAAAAAGATAGAAGTAAAATCAGAAAGAGGTATGTGGTTACAAACAGGCAACATAGCAATAGAGTATGAAAGCTATGGAAAACCTAGTGGTATCAATGCTACTGATTCAGATTATTGGTTTCATAATTTATGCGTAGGAGACCAGGTGTTTGCAACATTAGTATTTGAAACGAAGATGTTAAAGAAAATTATTAACGAATCTATTAATGCTAATCAAGTTAGGAGTGTATTAGGTGGAGACCATAATGCATCTAGAATGTATTTAATGAATATACAAAATCTTTTTTCTCAAAGTATTATTAAAAAAAGTGTTGACAATAATAATACAAATTGATATAATATAATTTTAAAACTAAAAAGGAGATACACATGAGTGTAATAAGTGGAACTGCTTATTGGGCAAGCATACAAAGCCCAAACACAACGTTTGATGCAGATGGCACATGGAGTATAGATGTGGGTAATCTGGATGAAACTAACAAGACTCTTGCAGAAAAAGATGGTCTTGCAATAAAGAACAAAGGTGATGACAGAGGAGACTTTGTTAGCATCAAAAGAAACGTCAAAAGAAAAGATGGTAACTTAAATAGTGCACCGGAAGTTCTTGATGCTCAGAAGAGAACAATGCTAAATACATTAGTAGGTAATGGTTCAAAAGTGAATGTTCTATATACTACTTACGAGTGGAAATACAAAGGTCGTTCTGGTGTTTCTGCTGACCTTAAAAAGATTCAGGTCGTGGATTTAGTTCCTTATCAGGGTGATGCAGATGATGCATTTGATGTAGTGCCTGATGGGTACTCTTCTGAGAAAGACGAAAAAATTCCTTTTGCCTCTTAATAAGGAATAGTGAAAGCTCTGATTCTTGCGTATTCCTTCAGAGCTTTCACGTTTTATTATGAAAAAAATAGATACAATAGTAGAAGATATATACAGCTTATTCGAAAAAAAGAATGAAGACTTAACAGAAAAAGAAGTAGATAAATGTATAGATGACTTTGCTAGTTCAGTTAAGATTCATGTAAAAGAGTTTTTAAAACAGTTGCCTCATGAAAAACCAAGATTAAGATTATCTACTATAGGTAGACCAGATAGGCAACTATGGTATGACTTTAAAAAGCCACACAACAAACCTATACCACCTAGTTCAAGGATAAAGTTTTTGTATGGTTATATACTAGAAGAATTATTAATTATGCTTTCTTCTATTGCTGGTCACAAAGTTACTAACCAACAAAAGCAAGTAGAAGTAGAGGGAGTAAAAGGACACCAAGATTGTTTTATTGATGATGTACTTATAGATTGTAAGAGTGCGTCAGGGAGAGGCTTTACTAAATTTAAATATAATAACTTATCTAATGATGACCCTTTTGGTTATATCTCTCAAATATCTGCTTATGCAGAAGGTAATGGTGTAAATGAAGCTGGGTTTTTAGTTATTAATAAATCAACAGGTGAAATATGTTTAACAAAAGTACATTCATTGGAGATGATAAATGCAAGAAAAAGAATACAACATCTTAAAAAAGTTATTGAATCTACCAGTGTACCTGATAAATGCTACACTGATGTTCCTGATGGTAAGTCTGGGAATTACAAGTTGGATACTGGTTGTATCTATTGTAATTATAAGCATGATTGTTGGAGTGATGCTAATAATGGTAAGGGACTTCGTACTTTTCAGTATTCAACCGGTTATAGATATCTTACAAAGGTTGAAAAAGAACCAAACGTAGACGAAGTAAGTGAAGAAAGAACCTGATATAATACAAATAGAAAATGTTTTTTACTCTGAGCCTGAAAACCCAGAGAAGAAACTTTTTGTTGCTGTAATACTACAAGCATTACTAGACTTATCAAAAAATATACAGACAAAGACAGATAGGGTAAACAAAGATAGAGCAGAGTCCTGGTTTTTTACCAGTGTTGGAGTAACGTGTAAGAATTTTGAAGAAGTATGTGGCATGGCAGGAGTTACACCTAGTAAAGCTAGGTCTTTTGCCTACAAAGTTATGAAATCAGATAACAAAAAGTTTTTAAGAAAACGAATAAGAAGTGTATTAAGGGGTGATGATGACAAAGAAAAAAGATTTGACATATGAACAAAATTTTGATAGACTATATCAAGATATGATAAATTATGAGGAGCAAGCAAACATGGGTATGATGGATGAGGCAATAAAAGAAACAGTAAAGAACAAAGGCTTTACAAAAACAGATTTAAAAAAACAAGCATTAAAAGCTACATTAAAACAAGTAGGTGGTAGTCATTATAAAGATTGTAAGATACAACCTGTAGAATATATTGTAGGTAATGACTTGACTTTTCTTGAAGGTAATATTATAAAATATATTACAAGACATAGAAGAAAAGGTGAAGGAAGAAAAGACATAGAGAAAGTAATACATTACGCAGAAATGATTTTGGAGATGGAGTACAATGATGAATAATTATTTACCAACAGAGTATCAAAGTTTTATACATCTATCTAGATACTCTAGGTGGTTGCCTGATGAGGGTAGAAGAGAGACGTGGATTGAAACAGTATCCAGGTTAAGTAATTTTATGCAGATACATTTAAAGAAAAATTTAGGTGTAGAGATAGATAGTGAGACATGGAGAAAGATAGAAGATTATATTATTGGTCTTTCTGTTATGCCTTCTATGAGGGCATTGATGACTGCTGGTACAGCATTGGAAAGAGAGAACATTGCTGGTTATAATTGTTCTTACATTCCTATTGATAATCCAAAAGCATTTGATGAGATACTTTATATTTTAATGAATGGCACAGGTGTAGGTTTTTCTGTTGAAAGACAGTATGTAGATAAGTTACCTACTATACCAGATAGAGAGTTTGAAAATACAGATGATGTTGTTTCTGTTGCTGATTCAAAAGAAGGTTGGGCAAGAGGATTTAAAGATTTAATATCTTATCTTTATACTTGTAGAATACCAAAGATAAATGTTAGTAAGGTTAGACCAGCCGGTCAAAGATTAAAAACATTCGGTGGTAGAGCAAGTGGTCCACAACCTTTAGTTAATCTTTTTGATTTTGTTATTGAAAAGTTTAAAGGTTCAAAAGGTAGAAAATTAAACTCTATGGAGTGTCACGATATTGCGTGTAAGACAGGTGAAGTTGTGGTTGTAGGTGGTGTGCGAAGGTCTGCTTTGATATCTTTGAGTAATCTCTCTGACCAAAGATTAAGAGCAGCTAAGTCCGGTGCTTGGTGGGAGACGAACCCTGAAAGAGCACTAGCTAATAACTCTGTTGTGTATACTGAAAAACCAGATGCAGGTATTTTTATGAAGGAGTGGTTGTCTTTATATGAAAGTAAGTCTGGTGAAAGAGGTATATTCAACAGAGTATCGGCACAAGAAAAAGCTAGAGAAAATGGTAGACGTAATGGTGACTATGAATTTGGAACTAATCCTTGTAGTGAGATTATACTAAGACCTAATCAGTTTTGTAATCTTACAGAAGTTGTTGTAAGACCCATGGATACTGAATCTACATTACATGATAAGATAGAAGTTGCCACCATATTAGGCACAATACAAGCAACATTAACAGACTTTGGTTATCTTAGAAAAAGATGGCAAACAAACACAGAAGAAGAAAGACTGCTTGGTGTTTCTCTTACAGGTATTATGGATAATTCTATTATCAATAGAAGAAGAGAAAGATTACCAGAGATACTACAAAGCATGAGAAACAAAGCTGTTATTACAAATAAAGAGTGGGCAGAAAAATTAGGTATACCACAGTCAACAGCTATTACGTGTGTTAAACCTTCAGGTACAGTTAGCCAGTTGGTTGATAGTGCTAGTGGTATTCATGCTAGACATAATCCATACTACATTCGTACAGTTAGAGGTGATAACAAAGACCCACTAACAGAGTTTATGAAGTCACAGAATATACCAAATGAACCAGATGTAATGAAGCCAGACCATACTACAGTATTTTCTTTTCCTATGAGTTGTTCTAATACTGCTGTATATAGAAACGATATGACAGCTATAGAACAATTAGAGATATGGAAATGTTATGCACAACATTGGTGTGAACATAAACCTTCTGTTACTATATCAGTAAAAGAAGAAGAGTGGGTAAATGTAGGTAACTGGTGTTGGGATAATTTTAGTTATCTTTCTGGTGTATCTTTCTTACCTTTTTCTGACCATACATATCAGCAAGCACCTTATCAAGATATAGATAAAGAACAATATGAATCTTTACAATCTAAAATGCCTGATAAGATAAACTGGTCTAAATTACAAGACTTTGAAAAGGAAGATAATACTAGAGGTTCACAAGAGTTAGCTTGTACTGCAGGCTCATGTGAGTTAGTAGATATTTAATATATGCTTGACTTTATTGTTATAGTAATATGTTTATTATTAATAGCTAATACTTTAAACCTATTGTAATTTTTTTGTTGCATTATGTTTTTAAGTATGTTATAATGTCTATATGGCAAAAGCAATAGTAGGTGCAGGTAAAAGATTAAGAAGTTTTTTTAAGAAAATAACTTCTATTGGTAAGTCTAATAGGACTAGACCTAAAAATAAACATAAACGTAGAAACTATAAAAAATATAAAGGACAAGGTAAATGAAAATAATTTTGGTATTAATAATAAGTTTTATAACTTTACAATTAAAAGCAGATGCGTGGTTTGATTCAGTAGGATATAGATATTATCATGATTTAGATAATGAACGTAATGGTTCAAAGTTTAGAAGTTATGCTACTAAAAATTTATCTAATAATGATAAATTAAAAATAGCATATGAAAGACAAAGACCTGGTAGTGGTTTTGAATCAGGTGTATTCTTTATTGATTACGAATGGAAGTTTTAATATGAGCATGAAGATTAGAAATGATATGGACACAGTGTATATTGGCTATGACCCTAGAGAACATGCGGCTTATGAAGTATTAAAGTTTTCTATCGAAATACGTGCCAAGAATCCTGTAAGAATAATACCTCTTAAAAAAGATGCATTAATTAAAAATGGTATGTTTAGAAGAAGGTCTAATAAGATAGGCAATCAGCAGTATGATGAGATTGATGGTAGACCTTTTTCTACTGATTTTAGTTTTACTAGATTTCTTATACCACATCTAAGTTTATATACAGGTTTATCTTTGTATATGGATTGTGATATGTATTGTTATGGAGATATCACAGAATTATTTGATATGTGTAGAGATAGTTATTATCCTGTGTGGGCAGTTCATCATAAATATGCACCAGAAAAAGGTATAAAAATGGATGGTCAAGCACAAGAACCTTACAATATGAAAAACTGGTCTAGTCTTATGATGTTTAATAATGAACATCATTATTTAGATAAGTTAAGTATTGATGCTATTAACACAGAAAAAGGTAGATGGTTACATACATTTAAGTGGTTGCCTGATGAGGAATCAGATATAGGTCAAATACCTGAAGAATGGAATTGGCTTGATGGTCATTCACCAGAAAATATGAAACCAAAGATTGTTCATTTTACAACCGGTGGTCCTTGGTTTGCTAAATGGAAACCTAGAGGAGTAACTGAAGGTAAGTATGCTGTTAAGTGGTGTGAAGATGCTAGATGGTTACAGATGAAAGGTATTATACCAAGAGAAAAGGATTATTTAATACAATGAGAGAACTAACAAGTACATTATATAAATCTTTGAGGTGCCATTATAAAGGTGAAATAAATAAAGCATTATATCAACTTGATTTAGCATTTCAAAAACCTGTTGCAATCGGTGAACATCCTAAAATAGTAGAAGATTGTATTGTTTTAATTAAACAGTTATCAGAAGCTGAAGAAGCATTAGAAACATTGGAGAAAAATTTTGGAATCTACAGAGAAGCAAATTAATATTGTAACATCTTTTAATGAAACAATATTAAAAGATACAGCAATACATTTATTAAACTCAACAAAAGAAAATTTAGATACAAGTATAAACTTTACTGCATACTATCACGATTGTAAAATAGATGCATATTCTTTACCAGATTATACTTATAAAAGTTTACATGATATAAAAGACCATGAAGACTTTTTAAAAAGATATGCAGAACATGATGGCACAGAAGAAGGCAAGATACCTTACAATGAAAAGTTAGATGCACTGAAGTGGTCACATAAAGTATTTGCCTTAACTGAGATGGCTTTTGATTTAGCAGAAAAAAGTAAAGAAGCAGGTTGGTTAATATGGATTGATGCTGATTCTTATTTAAAAAAGAGATTAACAAAACAAGATATGTTATCTATGTTAAATGATAAAGCAGATATAGTTTATAATCCTGAAGAGCCTTTCTTTATGGCTTTTAATTTAGATAAACAACCTACTATAGATATACTTGCAGATTTACGTGGTGCATATATATTAGGTGAGATGATTAAATATAGAGAATGGCATGATTATTATATCTTATCTAGATTATTAAGTATCTATCAAGCACATGGTATGAAGGTAGAAGTAATGAATGCTATGAATGATTTCTTTTATCATTTTGCAGGTAGACCAGACTTCTCTAAGGTTGCTATAAGAAAAGGTAATGGTGAAAGAGCTTTTCCTTTATCAGATAATGTTGCTCCTGATATTAAACCTAACAGATATCAACAAATATCACAGATAATGAAGAAGTATGAACCTAAAACTGTTATAGAAACTGGCACATGGAATGGTGGTAGAGCTATAGAAATGGCATTAACTGCCTTTGATTATACTGATACATTTACTTATCATGGTTATGATTTATTTGAAGATGCTACTATTGAAACAGACCATGAAGAGTTTAATGCAAAAGCACATAATAAGATGTCTGCAGTTCAACAAAGACTAGAAGAGTTTGCAGAACATATGAAAGAAAATAAAAATAAAACTTTTATATTTGAGTTAAATAAAGGTAATACAAGAGACATACTAAAAGACCAAAGTGCTTGGTTTGATATGGCACTTATTGGTGGTGGTAATAGTATTAAAACTGTAGCTCATGATTATGATTGTGTAAAGCAAACACCTATTGTAATGCTTGACCATTATTTTAGAGAAGATGATGATAAAATGGCACCTAATGATGCATATTGTGGTGTTAATAAAGTATGGGAAAAACTAAAAGGTAACAAAGATATTCGTAAGCATGTGTTACCCTCTGGTGATAGAGTAAAAGATGGTGGATTTACACATTTTATGATTGTGTTAAATGATAAAAATTTATCTGATATACCAGCAGATTTACAAAGAGTTCCTATTGTAGTAAATCCTAGAGATTGTGTACCAAAAGACTATATACGTGGTAATATTAAAGATAATATGAAGTTAATACCAAAAGATAAATTTATAGAAAAATGCAGAACACATAACGACCATGCTATTATTATATCTGGTGGTCCAAACATAGATTATTCTGAGTTAAAACACGTTTTAGATAAATACCCTAATGCTATGACTATGTGTGTAAAGCATGCATATCCTGGTCTTATTGCTAATGGTATTAAACCAAAGGCATGTATACTATTAGACCCACGTTCTATAGAAGGTGAAAGTACACATGGTGTAAAAAGAAAAGATTTACTAAAAGACTTAGACAAAGATACTAAGTTTCTTGTTGCATCTATGACAGACCCTTCTGTTACTAATTATCTTATGGAAAAGAAAGCAGATGTATGGGGTTGGCATGCATTTACAGAGTCATTAAGAGATGATGAAGATAGAAAACATGCAATCAAAAATAATCAGGTAAAGATTAGAGAAGATGTAGGTTTACCTGTAGGTGCTACACTAATTACTGGTGGTACATGTGCGGCTATGAGAGCTATAGGTATGCTACATACTATGGGTTTTAGAAACATGCATTTGTTTGGCTTTGAATGTTCATTAGATAAAGAGCCTACAGATGATATGAAGAAAGAAACTACTGGTGCTGATGATGAACCTAAAAGACCAAAGTATTTTCAAGTATCTGTTGGTGATAAACCATTTTGGACTACCGGTGAATTATTAGCAATGGCACAAGATTGTGAGAAAACTTTTGCTGATAAAACTATGGGTATTAATTACTATTTTTATGGTGATAATACGTTAGTATCAGAGATATGGAAAGGTGCTCAAAGTAAAGAAACACTACCTAATTATAAGGAAATGTTAAATGCATAGCAGAGCCGAACCCTCACAAGATTATGTAGATTTACTAGCAGAATATAAAGAGTTACATAAAGACCCTAAATACTTTAATGGCATTTGTTTAATAACACACTTAAATACAGTGTCAAATATTATAATAAAAGAAGGTGCTAAAAGTGTTTTAGATTATGGTTGTGGTAAAGCATTGTTGTATGATGATGAAAAATACAAATCAATGAGACTAAATAAAAAAGGACAGACATTACCTAAACCTTTACATAAGATATGGCAACTTGATTATCATGCTTTATATGACCCTGCCTATCCTAAACATAGTAAGTTACCAAAAGGTAGATATGATGCGGTGTTATGCACAGATGTAATAGAGCACATAGATGAGAAAGATGTTGACTGGATTTTAGAGGAGATATTTTCTTATTCTAGAAAGTTTGTTCTACTAACTATTGCTTGTTACAAAGCATTAAAGACATTTAAAGATGGTAGAAACGTGCATGTAAATATAAAGACACCAGAACACTGGACAGATAAATTATTAAAGTTACATGATAGACACCCACATTTAAATATACACTATAGTTTAGATGTGTTAGAAGATGAAGAAGCAGATAAGCCAGTATCACTAACAGAATGGAAATTAATAGAAAGGAAGTAACATGGCACTATTGAGTTTAATAGGACCTGCCACAAAGTTAATAGGTAAGTTTATAGAAGATAAAGATGCAAAGAATAAACTTGCACACGAGATAGCTACAATGGCAGAAAAACATGCACAAGAGTTAGCTAAAGGACAATTAGCAATAAACAAAGAAGAAGCAAAGTCTGGTAATATATTTATTGCCGGTTGGAGACCATTTATCGGCTGGTCGTGTGGGGTTGCCTTAGTATGGCACTTTATCGCAGCTCCGTTTATTATTTTCTTTGCAGCTTTGTTTGGTGCAACATTACCACCACTACCAGAGTTTGACATGGGTAGTTTAATGACTGTATTAATGGGTATGCTCGGTCTTGGGGGACTTAGGACTTTCGAAAAGTATAAAAAAGTTGCTAAGTGAAGAAAAAGTTTATTGTTGAAGTTAGTGTAGATGAACCATTATGGGACATGTATAATCAATACTCTTGTAATCAAATGAGGTTAAAGTTTAAAGACAGTAGAAAAACTGATAATCCTATTATTCACCATGATATATGGATACCAAAGACTTATGAAGAATGGTTTAACAAAATAAAATTTCCAAGAAAGGGATTAAAAAAATGACAAAAGAATTTAATATAATATTAGTGACTGTGATACTAGCTGTTATCTTTTCACTTATATTAGTTAACGCAAATACTAATAGAGAACCAGAGTTATCTATAGATATACCTGAACCTGTTATAGAAGAAGTACAGAAAAAAGTTTATGAAAAGTATGAAATGGGTAACTATAGGTAATGGCACTCAATGAGCAACAAGAAAGGTTTTGTCAATCGTATATTTTACACCGCAATGCTTCAGAAGCTGCGAGAGCTGCTGGCTATGCAAAAGACCATGCAGCACGACAAGGGCACAGGTTACTACAAAGCGAAGAGGTTCTCGAAAGGATTACGGACCTCGAACAAAACTTAACTACTGATGTAGATGTTATTACTGAAATAGAAAAGCAGTATGAGTATGCCAGAACAAATGGGCATACAAATAGTGCAATAAAAGCATTAGAATTATTATCAAGGATACGAGGGACTCAGGAAGAGAAAGAGGACACGACTGACCCTGAGAAACTAAAAGAAGATTTAGTAGCCTCTGCTAAGATATTAGGTAAAGATTTTTATTTAGATATTGGTAAGAGAGCCGGATTCTTAGACAGTCATAACAAGGTAGACAACGTAGACAACAAAGAAGATAAACAGTAATACGAGACCACCTATAATAGTGTTCTCCACCATTTGTCTTTGCCTTCTTTGAGCTTCTAGTTCTGCCTCTTTCTTTTGTTTTCTTATTTGTGCTTGTATATGTATAACTTCATTCCAAGCATTAGGACCATAGTTTAAATTTACAAAGTTACGTAACTCATTCTCCATTGCTATAGCTTTCTTCTTCATAGCAAATGTTTCTAAGGCTTCTTCTTCTACAGAGCCAAACATTCTATTTTTCTTTTTACTATGTCCTTCTTTAACTGCTTGTATAGCACCCATCCACCTGCCTAAATCTTTAGACATGCTTTCTACTTGCTTACCTACTTTGAATCCTGCTACAATAGTTTTGTATGCAGTGGTAGCTACACCAAATGCTGTAACTGGGTCCATGTTTGCCTCTTAATTCTAATGGATTATTTTTGTAAATTAGGTAGAATACTTCCTGATATAGCTATACCTAAATTAACATCATGATTGTTTTTTATTAGTTCTAAAAATTCACCCCTATCTTTTACAAATAATTCTTTTAATTCTTCTGCAGTTATATTTGTAATATTTTCAATACCTTTTCCATAATATACACCAAAAGAATTTTTAAAAGTTTCATTAGCTTTTTTACCTCTTTTTTTAGCTTCTTCTGCAGATATTTTTTTACCTTTTTTTGGTCCTTTTTTATATGTGTCGTTTACAAAATCTTTTGTATCTCCAAATATTCTTTTAAGATTATCTTCATTTAATTGAAACATTCCGTAATCTCTAGTTTTTGGATTAAATAAATTTTGACCAGCATTACTTTCAAACTTTCCTAATTTTATAAAAAAATCTTCATTATAAAAATTACCTTTATCTTTACTGTTTAATTCTGGAAATGCTTTTAATACTCTATCTACTGTATTTTGTAATATTTCAGGTGTTTCAATTTTCATTGCTTCATTATATCTACCAGTCCATATTTCTCCTGTTCTGTCATCATCACTAGGATTATGAAAATTATAACCTTTTCTAAATAAATTTATATCAAATATATTATAATAACTTTTAGGTTTCTCTGCAAATACAGGTTCTTCTATTGTTTCTGCTTTAGGTTGTTCTTTATCCTCTTCAGGTTGAGGTTGCTCTGCAACCACAGGCTTTGGTTTAATTTGTGGTAGTTTCTCTAATTCTTGTTCTAAATCTACTTGTTTTTTTAAGATATCAGGTGTTACTGCTTTTTCTTCAACCATAAAATCTTGTGGTCCTTCATCAACTATAGCCTTTGGTGTTAAACCTAATTGTTTTTTAGTTGGTCCTTTATACTCTCCAGTTCCAAACTCTCCAGCACCTGCCATTATAGATTCATACATATCACTAAGTTTTTGAGAATTTTGTGCCTCCAATTCTTCAACTAAAGCATCTCTTTGTGGCGGTGTTTTTTGTTGTTCTTCAATAACCTCTACAGGTTTATTTAATGCCTCTATATCACTTAATGTAGCATATAATGCATCTAATGCCTTTGGGTCAATCATTGTAATATCCTTTCATCTGTAAACCCTAACTTTTGGATTACTTAAATCTACTTCTACAGGTCTACATATTGCTGTATATTTTTGTTTTGTTGCAGGATTTGCTGGCTGTCTCATTACCCTAGCTGCAAAGTATTTACATCTATTTATATCAGCAAACATCATATTGCTTTCTTGTTGTGCTCTACCTAGATATATCATTAATAAAAAAACAGTTGTCACTTTTCGGCTGCCCTTCTAATCATATCATCTATCTTACTTTCTAGCCTATCAAATCTTTGCATAAGCTGTGACATATCATCTTTCACATCTTCTTTTGTGGCATAAGTTAGTGCCATGTTTTCTTTTGACTTTT
>VTLG01013469.1_pt1 | contig 15065 bp, 20 predicted proteins | sample 4694571 | NCBI WGS metagenome assembly VTLG01 (sample SAMN12604809, study PRJNA352737) | marine metagenome | biome: ENVO:00000447; feature: ENVO:00000209|ENVO:00000569|ENVO:01000036; material: ENVO:00002151; isolation source: viral sequences binned using virsorter ...
GCCGAGGATCATCCTTATATATTTACCAAGATCGATACTTAACGAGTCCAGAGAAGATTGACTGCATTTACAGCACTCAAGCTCTGAGCTGCGCTGATCCATCATTAATGGAGGTGGACTAATGGAAAACTTTATCGAAGAAGTTTATGAAATAGCTTTCGGGGATGATGCAATTAATAGAGATTTTTCCCAAGAAGAAGTAATTGCAAGATTAAAAGGCTTTTCTGATAAGGCTTTATTAGTAGAACGACATTACCCAGAGAGCTGGCAAGCCGCCGCTGATGGATACGAATTAAGTGAGGACGTTATCTAATGGCTAAACAATTTGACTCAAACATGGAGCGCGATTTAAACGAAATCGCAAAAGGTGTGCGGCATCTGGTCGCGATAATGAAAGATGTCAGAAGCGATATTGATGAAGGAGCAACGGATTTAAGAATAATGAAAGCAGAGCAAAAAGAATTTCAAGCTAAATTTTTAGAGATGACCATGCAAAGGATCACAGACGAACGAAATGATAAGAAAAAACCTAAATAAATACATGCTCATCACTTGTTTTGGATTTATGGCTGGCGTCCTTCTGGTGCCGGTCATTCTTTATGCAGTGATGTTCCTGATCGAGCCGATTGTTGTAATTGGTTTCTTTTCCTTACTTATTTATCAATTTTTTAAGTCCAATGAATCAATACGAAGCAGTAGCAAACTTAATGCAAGTGCTACGACAACAGTTCACAAAAAAACAATCTTGCCTAATGGCTGAATGTTTGATGTATGTAGCTATTAAACCGAGGACATACGAAGAATTAGCAGTACTAACTGGAGCTAAAAGCAATGTTGTTTTGAGGTCTTTATCCCATTTCATGGTCTGGGTTAGGAAAAACAAACAAACGAAAGAACAAGAGATTTTGACACCTGATTTAATTTTGTTTACAAGAAAAAAACAAAAGTCACCATTAAGGGGATATCAGATTTCCTTATCTAAATCGGGAAACTCATTGCTACGACAGGCGGGATTTCTGAACCCCTCGTAGATATTTGTAAAAAAAAGCACTTCGGTAATGAAAACCGTTTTTATACCTATTCTCTCCAACCTCGTAGAGATGTAAATTTTTATCCTGACTTGATTCGCATGAACAGCTCTAACAATCTAGATCAGCTAGTTTGGTCAGTATTAGTCCCATCGTTTCGTCGAGATGGCTCTAAAATTCATGTTGCCGGATTTGAACATTGTTGCGAGGGTAACTCCACAACCATGCGAATCCTTGTCAATATGGAAACGTCAGCTCGTCTTAGCAAGACAAAGGATAAATGGATCTGGGTAAACTGGCAGCCGCTTTTGAATCACTGGGGTCTTTGGCTCCAGGCAATTTCCCTATACATCACGCGCAAGTTTTTCTGTTTATTGCGGAAAAAGGTAGCTGCACTTACAAGGAGATAGAAGATAAGTTCGATGTAACAAATGCTTCAGCATCACGAATTGTCCATTCCCTCAGCTCCAGTGCCAGCCATAGAGCAACTTGCTTAGGTCTTGTTGAGATTTATATCGACCCTGACGAAGGGCGTAGATATAGGGCAAGGCTTACTAAAAAAGGAAAAGCACAAATCAGAGCGTTAGAGGGATATTAATAAACCTAACCACGACCAATGGCAAAAATTAAAAGTACCAGTGTCACGATGACCAAGCGTGGCTGGACTCTCAATGTTGTTTATGACAACGGCAAAAGATCAACAATAAGAAAGAAAAATTGGACTAAACAAGATGCAGTAGCAAAGGAGCTGGAGCTTCAGATGCTAGATGAAACAGATAAATTCAGCCAAACAAGAGTTCCGGCATCAAAGTTAAAAGATCTTGGGTTTGCTCCAGACGCACCCACAGATGACACTTACACCATGCTTGATGCTTTTAATCATGCAATGGAATACCAATGGAAACCTTCTGGCGGTGGATATAGAACTAATGTCATTTATGCAAAAGAAGTTGTTGATTGGTTTGGAGCAAATACACCAGTTGCCCATGTATATCCAAGACAAGTAATTCAATACAGGAAATATTGCGAAGAGAAAAGAGGTAACGAACCTTCAACAATCAATGCAAAGGTCAGCAAATTAAGAGTGATGCGGGAAATGGCCTTAGTTCATGGTGGTGTAAATAATTTGCCATCTTGCCCAAAAGATCTAAAGCTTAAAAATCACAAAGATGATTATTGGCCTGACGATGAAATCCTTGCGATTGAAGAGTATCTGCGTAGGAGAAATAGAAAGGACTGCGCCAGAATGTTCAAATTTCTATGTGAAATGGGTTGCAGGCCTATTGAAATGGAGAGGCAGACTAAAAAGGATTACGACCTGAAAAATAAAACAGTCGAATTTTTCAAAGAGATAAATGACAATAAATCAGTAAATAGAGTCCTACCTTTAACTCCTATTGCTTATCAATGTGTTGTAGAGCAGATATTAAACATAAAAGACGAAAGAGTTTGGCCTGTAACTTGTGATGCCTTAAGAGGTCAGGTTCAAAGAGCAATGGATGTGCTTGATATAGATAGGCCAGCCCCCATAAAGCTTACGAGGCATACATGCGGAACAAGACTTGGCAGAGCTGGTTTAAATAGTTTGGAAATAGCGAATTGGCTTGGTCATGCAAGCGAAGCTATGTGCAAGCGATATGTTCACATGGATAGACAGGCTCATGCGAACGCATATAAAATTTTAGCGAATAGGGGGATTAGCGATCTGGTGAACGCACCAAACTCATAATTTGGCTCAGGAGAGTTCGATCCTCTCATCCCCCATTAATATTTCTACACAGAGTTAGTTCGCTGCATACACTTAGGTAAATGGTCGCCTGAAAAATAGCGACTTTAGTATGGTCTTACTGAGATAGACTGCCCTTACTGGAGTGGGTGAACTCATAATTAACAGCAACAACATCTACGACCATGAGGAGCAAGTTACAACAAGCCTTTAGTCGCCTGAGAAGATAGCAATACGACCAATAAGTGTATAAGTTGCTAAGAAAAGCGACTAGAGCGACATTTGAATATACACACCCTTCAAGAAGAGCAACTTGAGAGACAAGAGCGCTCTGAAATAAGAGCCAAAAATGCTCACATATCAGCACAGAGAAAACTCAAAGAAATTAATAAAGAAAGCGCTCTGAATTATGGGCAATATCTTTTTTCTGTCTTAATTGATGATCTATCAAAAGAACTTGATAAAAGCTTTGTTGATTATTTATCTAATCCATATCGGGCTAGAAGAAATGGAGCTGCAATTCCATACTTCGATCCTTTTAATGGATCTAACCATATTGCGAGCATTGCCTTAGTTGCAACGATTGACCAACTCAGTAAAAAGCCGGGGCTAGTTACTTTCTGTCAATCATTAGGCGCTGCCGTTGAAAAAGAAATCAGGTTGATGCGTCTAAGAAATAAAAGTCCGATGGAATTACGGCATTTAATGAAGCAAGGATTGAGTAAAAACAAGATCAGCACAACAGAGATTATGCGTAAAATGGGCTGCCCTGCTGCCCCCTTCTCAGATGTAAATAGGCTTCACATTGGTCGATTCTTGTTAGATCACGTACTAACTACAGGCTTAGTTGAAATTAAAGCGAAAAAAGTAAGAAAATGGACTAGAAACTTTGTTGTAGCAACAGAACAGGCAGAAAAATTTATTAATGATTGTCCTCCAAGCCAACACAAGACAGCTCATACTGCAATGGTTTGTCCTCCAGAGCCTTGGATAGGTTTGTATGGAGGCGGCATTTTAGGTAACGAAGAATGTTTAGTTAGAGTCCCAGTTCACGACGCTGAAGAAAAAGACAGCACAGCAATAGAGCATTACAAGCCAGAAGGCTTGATAAAAATAATTGCAGCGACAAACCACCTCCAATCTGTTGGACTGCACGTTAGTCGGGATATTGTTGAGTACCAGAGAAATACTTGGGATAACGGAACTATTGGCCTATGGCCTTGTGCAAAGGTTCCAGCAGATGTACCTGAACGGTTAGGACAAGAGCCAAGTCCAGAGCAACTGAAGCTAAGAAACAGACTTGCTTCAATGGCTCATCGAGACAGGGAACAGAACAGAGCAAAAAGAATCAGGATTGAAAGAGCGATTCAATGCGCGGAAGAGCTGCAAGACAGAACAATATGGCAGGCATATCATGTTGACCACAGGTCGAGGATCTATACATCAAATAAATACGTCAGCACTCAAGGACCAGACTACGAAAAAGGACTTTTAACTTTTAAAGAAAAACTGCCAGTAAATGACATAGCTATCGATTGGTTATTGATCGGAGCTGCTGGACATTTTGGCTTAGGCAGAGAGCCATTTAATGAGCGCCTGAAGTGGGGCAGAGAAAACATAAATTTGATGAGAAACGTCGCCAAAGATCCACTAGAAAAGCTTGAATTGTGGCGAAACGCTAACGATCCTTGGCAATTCCTACAGGCTTGTAAGGGGGTAGTTGAGGCTATAGATACAGGTCAAACTGGATGCCCAGTTCGCTTTGATCAGACCACTTCAGGATGCGGGATCATTGCGACCTTGTTGAGGTCAAAAAGATTGGCTCGCTTATGCAATATTTTTGGCGATACCCGCGAAGATCTTTACGCGCTCGTAGCTGGAAATGTCACGTGCAAGCTTGCCCATGATTTGCAATTTGGAGAAGACAGAGAAAAGGCACTTGCTCAGATATGGCTTCATAAAGGATTAGTAACTAGATCTTTATGTAAAAGTCCAATACTGGCTGCTCCCTATGGAGGTTCATATATGTCTTTGTGCGATCAATTAATAGAGAGACTTGATGAGCATCTGGGCTACGTCCCTTTAGAAAATTTCACTTACGAAGTAGTAACGCCAGCAAAATATTTAGCAAAAATCTTGTGGAGTGAAACAAAAAAGAAAATTGGTCCATGTTTAGAACTAAAACAATGGCTCCACAAAGTCACAAGAAAAGTAATGCAACAAGGCTATGCCTTGGAATGGACTACGCAAAGCGGATGGCCTATGAAAATTGCAGACAGAGAACCAACGAAAAAAACAATACAAACAGTTTTATATGGCAAACGCATTTCTTTTGAGTATCAAGATCAGCCAAAAAATGCTCCCTTCTGCCCTACGCAAGCCAATAAAGGAATTTGCGCTCATTTCGTCCACTCATGGGATTCTGCTTTTTGTGTAAATTTTGTTTACAAGGCCGTAGAACAAAGCATCCAAGTTTTGACCAACCATGACTGTTTTGCGGTTCATGCGACCAATGCAGATAAGACACATAAGCTATTACATAGCACTTTCGCAGAACTTTACGCCCCCGATTGGTTAACTGGTTTTGCTGACGAAGTACAGGCTAAAACTGGTGTTTGCTTGCCTGACATGCCAGCCAAGGGAAATCTAGATCCAAGTCTCATTGGGACAAATCCTTATCTATTTTCTTGATTACAAAACATTGTTCATGCGACTTGATATAGGGCGTGGACTTCTTTATATTCCGAAAGCAAACTTTTGATGGGGGCATCAATTATGGAGCTAATGAAAACTCCAGTTGGAAAATTTCGCTGGTTTAAGTGCTTAGGTAATGCACGAAAAGCCTATGACGCGGGTAAACCTGACGAGTGGACACTAGATTTTTTGCTTGATTCCAGCGATCCATCTACGCAGAAATGGATTGATTCAATGGAAACAAAGTTTGGTGAATTATTTGGAACTGCTGCAAAAAAATCTCCTTACTGGTTTAACTGCAACCCAGACGACAAAGAAGATGGTTTCTACAAAATCAAATTCAAAAAGACTTGTTGGGTAAATGACAACGGTGTGAAAACAGAGCCAGCAAATGTCATTGATAGCAAATTACAGAAATGGCCTATTGATAAAGAAATAGGCAACGGATCAAAAGGCCGTATTGCTTACAAGATCAACACTTGGTCAAAAAATGGCGCTTCTGGCATGACACTTGATCCAATGAAAATAATGATCATGGATTATGTGCCATACGAAGGCGGCAGTATTCCAAGCGATGATGAAGTATTTGGAGTTGTCGAAGGTGGTTTCTCTTTAGAACAAGAAGCTGAGAAAGCTTTTTAATGACGCTGAAATTTAAACAGATTGATTTGCCTATACGTCCAATTTCTAAGCCAAGACCAAGATCTTTTATGGGTCAAAAACGCCCATACAACCCACCGCAATACAAAAACTGGCTAAAAGAAGCCAAGTTTTATTTGCAAAATCAGTGGAAATTAAAACCACTGACAACAGTACACCGATTAGAAATTTTCTTTCGAGGTGCAGAGATAGGAGATCTTGATAACAAATCTGGCTCAGTTATGGATGCAGCCAAAAACATTCTGTGGATAGACGACAGCGTAAAAGTTATTCCCAATCTTCATTTATTTTTTACCAAAGTGAAACTCAAAGATTCTCACATCATTATCAAGGTCACTTGGGAGGGTGACGATGATTAAATGTCCGCATTGTGGGCATGACGTATCAAAGGTCGATAGCCAACCAAGAAGTGCTGATGGCACTATTCGGCGTTATCGGGTTTGTAAGAAATGCCACAAGTCATTTACAACTGTTGAATATTTAGCGGTTCCTTTTTCTCTTTACGGAAAGAAGCAGCTCGTACCTGATATTCCAGTTTCTAAATTTTTCTCTGGTGTTTTAAACGTCAAGTCGGTTCCAGAGAAGGGGGGTGATGGGTGAATCCCGCTTTATTCGTCACGCTCCTTGCGATTCCTGTAACAGCAGCGACGCTCTTGCGATCTACACAGATCACACCTTTTGCTTCAACTGCCAAAAATTCACCAAAACGGAAGAAGGAAAAGAAGTTAAAAAAACTTCCAGATCGCAACCTATTCGGGCAATGATCGACGTTGATATGACTACAGAATGGGATGCCGATGATTACAGAGGTATTCCCAAAAAAGTTCTTAGTCAATACGGCGTTTATAAATTCGCCGACATGATTGCTTTTCAGTACAGGGACAAAAAAGGCGTAAACATTGCTCAAAAAATCAAAAAAGATGGAAAAGTTCAAGGATGGAAAGGAGACGCAAAGAAAGTCGCAGGGTTTGGTTCACATCTCGCAAATCCTAGCCACCACGATGCAATCGCAATTTGCGAGGGCGAAATGGATGCGCCAAGCGTCTACCACGCCACCAGAGGGACAGTCGTAGGAATTTCAGTTCCAAATGGCGCTCAAAATGCAGCCAATTTTGTCAAAAAACACATTGATTTTTTTAGTCAATTCAAGACTGTCTATATCGCCACAGATATGGACGAGCCCGGAGAAAAAGCAGCTAATGAATTAGTTGAATTATTCGAGGCAGGCAAAGTTAGACGAGCTGTTTTTCCTAAAAAAGACGCAAATGACACTTTGCAAGAGCTAGGAAGTCATGCTGTTTTGGAAGCAATTAGAGCTGCTAAAGAGCGCCGACCAGACGGAATAAAATCCTCTTCTGAATATGCAGGCTTAGTCAATAAACCACCAGAAAGAAAAGCTACTAATTGTGCTTTTCCATTTTGGAATGACAAGACTCCTTTTTATGACAACCAGCTCATTGTCTTAATAGCGGGTTCAGGCGTTGGTAAAACAACCTTTGCCAGAAAACTTGCTATTGGAGATATGGAGAATGACATAAAAGTGGGGTGGATAGGTCTAGAAGAAACAGCCGAGGAAGCAGTCTTTCGTTTTGTTGGTCAAGCAGCACAAGTTCAAATTCACGCTAGAGAAAACTATGCAGGTCTTACTGACGAACAGATCCAAAACATTGCACAAGCCGACAAGTTTATTACTGGCTCTGGAAGGCTTGAGCTATTTGATCACTTTGGATCTTTGGACGAAAAAGTTATCCTCCAGCGGATGAATTACATGGTGAGAAGTCTTGGTTGCCAACACATCTACTTAGATCATCTAACGATCTTAGGAAGTGGATTAGCTCAAGACACAAGGCAGTTAGACGCTCTTGTTACAAAGATTAGAAGCTTTATTGCTGCTACTAAATGCACAGTATTCGCTATTAGTCACCTCAATCGCTCTTCAACTGGAGAGAATTTTGAAAACGGAGCTGCACCAGAGCTGCACAACATAAGAAACTCACATTCAATAGTTCAACTTGCCGACACAATATGGGCTTTAAATCGCAGCAGAGGAGCAAATCTAACTCACTCCCGATGCTTAAAAAACCGCATGTTGGGGCGTTGTGGCTATGCCGGATCTTTCGAGTTCGACGAGAAAACTCAACAACTAAATCACATATGGCACGACCCGGACATGCAGTTCTGAAATGGACTCAGCTCAACAGAGCGCAAGCAGTATTCATCTTTTTCCGAGCATCGCATTGGAAACAAGCAATGGTTACTGAAACCTACCCAACATCATGCACCGTTATCTATCAAGAAAATGACAGAGATCATTCCACCCGAATTGCAGACCTCGAAAACATTAGAAGTGTCAGAGAAATTGACACCGCACATGAAGATACAGATAAACGCAATGCTACGCAAAGCGGATGAGGCTTATGCACAAGCACATAAAGAAGGCAATCAAGCGCAAGCGTTTTGGCATGACGGCTACGTGATTGCGCTTAAACACGTTATGGACATTTACGGATGAAAACCTCTGAAAAAATTAAATACGCAGAGGAGAGGATTCGTCAGTTGCAACTTTTAATCAACCATTGGAAAACACATGAAGCTCTATTACGACATCGAACCTGACGCATATCGGGCGATGACTTCAGCCGAATATGAAGTCGAGTGGAGTCCAAACATTTGGACATATCAAACAAACCTAGACGAGGCTAAAAATGCTGTATCAGCAGAAATTGAACGAGTCCAAAAATTTTGCCCAGACCACGAAATACTCTTGGCCTTGGGTGACTCCAGTAACTTCAGGTACGCGGTCTACCCCAATTACAAATCAAACAGACGTAAGTTTCGTAAACCAGCAGGGTATTCAGTATTACGGCAATGGTTACGTGACACATATACAGTCAAAACGCTTCCATTAACTGAAGCAGATGATGTTGTAGGCATCCTTGCTAACAAAAACAATGGTGATGTTATTTATTCAAGGGATAAAGATTTAAAGACAATTCCGGGGTTTCATTTAAACGCAGAAGGTGAAATTGAAGAGATAGCAGAATTTCATGCTAATCATGCTTTTTATCGGACTATTCTTACAGGCGATGCAACGGATGGATTTCCGGGTTTAAGAGGTTACGGCGTTGTAACAGCAACAAAGTTATTGGATGGATGCACAAGCGAGTTAGCTATGTGGGAGAAGGTCAGAGCAGCATATATAAAAGCAACAAATAAAAATCCTGAGACACCTGAAATACTTTCGCAAGCAAGATGCGCGAGGATACTAAGACCTAATGAATATGATTTCGCAGAAGAAAGACCAATAAAATGGCAGCCACCTGAGTCAATAGAGGGGGTGTTTATTCCTACATACCATGATTAAAATAACATCAACGACCTTGTAGACCTAGCTTATGGCTAACAAAGACCAATCTCCAAATGTTGCGATAGAAAGGGACGACGACGAGACTCCAGAATATCAAGAAATGATCCTATTTTATTTATCAAATGGGGTCAAAAGCCTAGTGCTGGTCTGGAGTCTCAGTATTTTAAGCCTAGCATATATTTCGTTTCCACCAGTAATAAAAATAGGAAATATAGAATTTGAGATGCCTGATCAGCGACCTGATACCAGTTTTGCGAGCGCGATGCTTGGAACGGTCCTGACAAGTTATGGGCTGAATGTATCAAAGGGTGCATCCAATAAAAAGCAAAACGGCAATGGTAATGGAGGCGGTAATGTTCAAAATATTACTTTGAGATACGAGCATCCTCCTGTCGAAATTATCGCTAAAACTCCTGACCTCAAACAAGAAACATGAGACATCTAATTCTTTTCTTTTTACTTGTTGCTCCAGCCAACGCAGATCTCACGCACACAATTTCTAAGTCAACTTCTTTGACAGTTGGAGCTGCAGCATCACACGCAAAACGCGTAGGGACATCGTTTGCAATTTCGGGGTCAGGGGTGGACACAACGGATGGAACAACTGCCAATACGGTTTCAGCCGGAACAGTAACTTCAGGAATTTACACACCCGGAGCGATTGCAGCGACTCAAGACGTTCCGGGCGCTGCTTTCAGTTTTAGTGCTTCTCTGACTACAGGCGATACTTTGCCTACTAGCGCAGTTACTACAGGAACCACGCCTAACTTCTCAGACATTGTGACCACAAAAGCAGGCACAGCCGGATCGCTCGCTGGAACCATAACTGATACCGCTATCACAATCACAGCAGGCTCAGAAAATACCGTTGCCGTTGGTCAAATCATTAATGAAATCAAAGTGGACTAAGATTGCACTTCTATTTATTACTTTTGCCCCACAAGTTAGGGCAGAAAAAATAGTGCCAAATTTTCAGCAAGGAGTTTTACAAAATCATACCGAGACTCGATCTGTAATAAATCGCGATCTGACCATATACGAATTTAGGACAGGATATTCGCTAACAGTAGGTGGCAGTAACGTAAAGCCATCAACTAATAATGTTGCTCCTTCAGGGTATGTAAAAACAGCAGGGACGGTATCAGGAGTTGCTACTACTTATGTCATGCCAGAGCTATCAACTAAGCCTCAGTACTCAATAGTTGATGAAGGAGCATCTTTTAGTTACTACGAAACATTAGAAACTCCGGGCATTAAATCTATGACAAAAATAATAGAAGAACAAACCATAGAAAGTGTTAGTGACTCAACAAGCACATTCCAATGAAAAATATATATTTAGCTCTCTTATTTATTACTTTACCTGTTAAATCCTTCGCACAAAGTATTAACACAAGCTCACAATCTACTGGGTCAGTAGTTAATCAAGCGGTGCAAGTTGTTCCTTCAAGGCAGTTCCAATATCAACTGGGAGCAAATCAAGTTTGCCAAGGAATGACATTAAATATATCGCCATTCCTCAGTTCTACCAATAGTTTTGGAGCGCCATATCAGCCTTATTATTCTAGACCAGTTTATTCAACGAAAGATATAGCAGGTGCTTTCGATGATAATAATAATCCTATTGGGGACGGCGAGCCAGATGAGCCAACAAAAATAATTAGAACAGAACAAGTTCGTACAGGGATGCAAGAAAGTAACACCTCGGTAAATGCTGGTATAACCGCAACCCTAAGTATTCCATTGTCTTTTAGATACCAAAAGATGTGCCGCAAGGGTTTAGAAAGACAAGTCGAATTATATGAAGCATCCCTAGCTTCAAAAAGATTAAACTACGAAATGTCCAGATTAGCGACTTGCTCAAAGCACATTAGGGAGGGCAATATTTTTGTTGGAGAAATGGCAAAAATATGTTCAGATGTGAGAATAGTTTCGCCTCCAAATGTCGAACATACCCATGCTATTTCTTCCGATCTCTCTGTAACTTCCGACGCTCAAAAGTAGATAAAACTTTTTGTTTTTTACCTAATAACTTTTTAACCTTAGCTATTAATTTTTTATATATTGGCTTTAATGCTTTGGTCAAAATAGGAGCTAATAGAGTTGCACTGGTAGCAACTAATGTGATTCCGAACGTGGTTGCGGCTACGCTAGGACTTGGTAAATATTTATCTGCAATATTTGTTGCGCCCCAGACCTCAAGACACTTATCTCCCACCAGCTCGAACCCGATTACCTTCTCTTTTGCCTTTGCATTTCTTATATCGCCTAGCCTGTAAGCTTGATCTTTTGCAGGGCAATTAATCTTTTTATCTCCTATATCAAGAAGTTTAAATTCCGTTTCTGCATCGTCTTTATTAGCTTTTTTTTCTTCGCTTTTCTTTTCTTCTTCTGGTGGATTAGGAGTTGATGGCTTTTTATATCTCTGCATCTTTACAGGGTTGTATCTCATCGGTTCAAAGAACGGAAAGATAAAATCGAACGATGGCTTTTCTACGTTTAATGTTCTAGTTACTTGTGGGGTAGTAGGCAGACTATTTATTTTTGGTATTCCAACTTCCTCTACTTCTATTTTTTCAATCTCCACTAGCAGTCAACAAAGTCTGAAGCAATAGCTTTACCAGCCGATCCAGCCTTCTTAGTTGCGATAGCGGTAGCGATCCAGCCGATTATAGGTATCCCAGACAAAGTGCTTGCTGCTGGTGTCGCTGTGATTAAGCTCTGACCTACTATTTCTCCCTGAGATTCAGCCGATCCACGATCTTTTATACATTGGATTTGCGCTGCGCTTAGTCCGTCTGGACCACCACTAGCAATAGTTTCACGATGCACGTAACTTGTTTTCATCTTGCCATTCCATGAAGGAGTCTCACGTTGAACGCTCTCCAGAGCCAACTTTGGATCATTCATGTTATGACGCATGACAACCTCAGTTGAATCCCCAGTTTTTGTGTACCTGAGCTGTGATGAACTGTTATTTGTAGTCGCTAATTGACCAAGATTTGGAATGGAATTTGAGCGACTTAAGAGCAATAAACTGAAAAAATTGGAGCCAATAAGACCTACTCCTAACAGCGTTGCTAAGGACGTATGATTCCTCATAGCTTCATTGCTGGTCCAGTTACGCTTGGCATTTTTATTTGATTTTGTATGACATCAACCATTTGATCCTGAATAGTCAGCATCATTTGATTCATGTATTCAACTCTTTTTGCATACAAATAACCTCCTCCAATGACCATCATTAAAGTCATTGTGAAAGACGCTATCGAAATAGCATCTAAAATTTTTCTCACCATAAAACTCTTAGGCCGTGTAGACGTAGACTAGCTATTCTTTATGTCTATGCAAACTAACTAGGCTTGGTAGGCCAAGTTATGTCATACGGAAATCCTGTTTGCTTAGGTAGATCTCTAAGAGCTTGTTTATATGTTTTCCATGCAGCCTTTTCATCTGTTGTAAGGTCTGCTGTTTCTGTCCATTGGTATCTATCTAGAAGTTCGTTTCGTTCAAAACGTACTGATTCTTCGTACAAAGGTTTTTCAGCCTCTTTTTTTGTTGCCTCATCTTTGTAAGCTACTCTCCAATAATTTGGTCTACCGACTACATAATCTATAAAAGAAGCTACCTCTGCTTCTGACGTAAAAGGTTTCTGTGTTTCAGGGTTGAATTTGTCTAATTCACATTCCCATAAACTTCCATCATTTTCTTCTTTTTTTGTTATTGACGTGAAATCAGAATTAATAGTTTTAGTGACTGTAAATGCCATGATTAATTAGGAATTAGTTTTTAGAATGAAGTAGATGTTAATCCAGAATCTGGAATATCAAATTCACATCCATGTATATACAGGTGGTTGCTTGAAGTAGCAGCAGCAACTGTAGTTCCGGGGGCTAAAATTATGTCAAACCACGCAGCATTTCCATAAGAGTTGTTTGAAAAAGCAGCGTTATTAAAATAGGCATGAACATCAACGCCATTTATTCGAAAGTATTGGCTACTGTTATGCCCTACATAACCTTTAAAATATTTGCCATCTGGAACAGTGTATTGAACCGCAGTAGTATTGGCTACAGACTTCCAGATTTGAGTCATGCCTACCTTGGCAACGGTAGCAGCGGCAGTAGAACCTGAGCTTGTGTTATCTGATTGTAAAGACATGGTTTAGGTAGAGAGAATACCAGTAGTTCTTACGCCTACTGAACCCCAACCTGCGGCGGCGGCGGCGGTATCATAAACAGGCCAAGAATTTTCTGCGGGGTAATAAGTATTACCAGTAGAACTTCCTTGCCACGCTCCATCACTTGCAGATTGAGAACCGTTCTTATGTTGATAAGCTATAACCCCAGTTCCATCATCAGGAGCTTCTAAATCAATTATTAGCGATATTTCTTGACCATTGAAAGCCCAATACCTACATTTAGCGTCAGTCGGACTTAACTGTTTTAAAGGCCAAAATCCTTTGAAATATCCATTTCTATCATTACTTCGTGCGCCTTGGTTGTAATTACCAGTAGTGAATTTAGACCAATAGTTACTGTTACCAAAAAGATCTCCACTGCCAACATGATATTTATACTCTGGATGATTATCATGCCCTGCCCCTACTCCCAATTTTAAATATGTATCAGCGGGATCGCTGCCTAAACACCATACCGATATACCATGTTCGTGAGTGCCGCTTCCCTGCATCCATAACCACATGACATAGTATTGACCATTATCACTTTGAGCTATTTGAGCAGGTGTAGGCCAATAATTATATGAACTACTATTGCTCATAAAATGTGTTTCGCGATTGCTATAACTAGCGTTTCCATTCCAAGTCGTATAACGACCAGTAGTTACATCAAATAATGTTGCGAGTCGGCTACCAGTAGATTCAGTGGTGTGTTTTATAAAGGCATATTTATTGCAACAAGAAAGGTAATACTTGTTATAAGCTACATCTTCTATTCTGTTTTCACTAGATGCTTCGTCATAGCCTCTAATAATTGTTCTATTAGCAGTAATACTATTATCACTTGTGTCTAATACACTAAATTCTCTTATAGAGTTACCACCTTGATTGTCAGGCAAAACCATATATCTATTGCTCCACATACCATGCCAAGCTCTTCTACCATTTGAGGTATTCCCTGCATAAATTTGTGTAGATGTATCTGCTGAATGATCGTAATAATATATTTTGCTTGAATAAGTCTGGTTGTTAGCAGCAGCATGTACATAGCTCTGCGTGTAGTAATAATCTTTATCATCTTTGCCAAAACATTCTTTAGCAGGCCAAACACCTATATTATTTCCAGAAAAATCAGTGTAATTATGAAGGTAAGCAGAACTTGAATGAGGCTGCCTAAATCTTTCATTGTCACCATATTTCCAGCCGTTAGAAGATATTAGATCATCGTCTTGAACAGGTCTTGTAAAAAACCAGTCTGAATCCCATTTTACTTCACTGTATTGTCTTCCGTCATTTGCGTGGTACCTCATTCCTGTCCACAAGAGAGTATCAGCACTGCTTATAGTTATATTCTGACTTTCTTTTAATAACTCTGTACCTGAAAAAGTTTCTGTTGCCGTTGCAGTTCCA
>VTLG01015913.1_pt1 | contig 15065 bp, 6 predicted proteins | sample 4694571 | NCBI WGS metagenome assembly VTLG01 (sample SAMN12604809, study PRJNA352737) | marine metagenome | biome: ENVO:00000447; feature: ENVO:00000209|ENVO:00000569|ENVO:01000036; material: ENVO:00002151; isolation source: viral sequences binned using virsorter ...
AACTAAATACATGAGTCTTAGTATCTGTATATGTTGGATCTGTATTTGACGGCCATTTAACTGCATCAGGCCAAGCTATTGATGTATCAGTACCTGTTACATCTACTTCTACAACCATTCCATAAGCAGTACCACTAGCAGGTACGTTTGTAAAAGTAAAAGTACTGTTAGCTGAGATAGCTTTTGTAAAATAGTTACTGGTTGAACAATCAATAGCTAATGCTGATACTGCAGTAGTCGTTTGAGTTACTTTATCAGTAACTGATAGTTCACCTGTTACTGCAACTCCAGCATTATGTGTATTTAACTTAGTAGCACTTTGGAATTTAAGATAAGCACCATGAGTATGATCAAATACAGCTGTTTCAACACCACTAGAATTTCTGAAATAGGTATTGTAAGTTGTATCTATATATAAATGACCAAGAGTATTTTCTATATAAGAGTTTGACCCATTATGTTTAATTTGAAGATCATTCCCTGTTCCGATTAAAAGTATCTTGTTATCATTTAACTTTAACCCACTAGCGTGAGTAAAAGCCTTCTCTGCTCCATCATAATAAAGTGACGTATGTCCATTATGTTGGCAATTAATACTTTCTGATAAGTTATTCTCATCATCATAACCACTAAATATTCTTAAATTTCCAGTAATATTCCACAAGTATGCATTTGAACCATCGTGGTAGATTTCTAGATCATTCCCATTCCCTGCAACAAACTTTTGGTTATTTCCAACTTTTACCTGAGTTGTATTTACTGTTAATGCTGGATTTGTATCACCACATTTAAACGTGATTACATCACTACCATCAAAGCTTATATTGGTATTATCATCTGCATCACCTTTGATTAAATCAAGAGCTATTGAGCCTACGTTAGTAATATCGTTATCATGGAAGTTTACAGCTGTTGAATCAATAGTTACTTGTGTAGAAGGAGAAGGACTAGAACCAACGCCAAATCTTATAGAACCTGAATCATTAACAGAATTAAGGCATAAATCTTGATTGCTATTAATAAAACCATCTGTTGCCGTAATCGAACCGAATGTTCCAGCCCCTGAACCATATACTCCTAAAGCTAATGTACTGTTATTGTCATCATTATATAAAGTAATATGGGTTTCTTGATTGGTACTAGTTCCAGATTTTATTTTTACAGCAGTTACTGAATTTTCTTCTACTATATCTAACAGTGCTGATGGGGCTGCAGTTCCCACACCAACTTTACCAGCATTAGTAATATCTCCATCATGGAAGTTTACACCTGTTGAAGTAGTTGAAAGTTTAGGAGTATTACCACCGTCATAATAGAGTTCTACAGCCTCATTATGTACACACTTAATAGAGCGTTCACCATTTAAAGCATCTATCCATATATCACCACCTACATCTGAATCTCTATTAGCAGCGAGTACTAAGTTACCAGTTTGGTTTTGAATGAAAGAGTTTTCCGCATTATGAAAAATCTTTAGAGCATCTCCAGAACCTAAGTTTATATTTACACTATTATTAAGTTGAATATCAGTAGACGGGCTAGGAGTTGATGTTACACCAGTTAAAGCAGCACCACTACCACTAAATGCAGTAGCAGTTATTGTACCACTTACATTATTAGTTATAAAACCAGCACCATTAGTTAGCTGATTAGTATTTGTAATGCTATTACTAAATGTAATCTTATCGCCTGACCTAGCTATTGAAAGACCAGTACCAGTTTCTAAAACTATATCATCAATACCACTGCCATCACCTCCAGCAGTTAAACGAATCTTTTCTTCATCTGTGTTATCTCCATCAACACAAGAGATTGAATAAGTTGTATCTGTATCAGTTGGAATTGTAGGCTTATTAAGTATTTGAGCATCACCGCTTGAAGCGTTCCAATCTGATTGAACGTTAACTTCTGCACCTGTAGCTATACCAGCTAACTTGGTTTGCTCTGCGTCTGTGTAAGCATTAGTGTTTGACTCGGCTTCATACGCAGCTTTTATTTCAGCTCCAGTTTGGTCTGACGTTGCTGCAGTTTCAATATTACTTAATTTAGTTTTCTCTGCACTGGTTAATGCTGTACCTCCAGATAACATTGCATCTGTAACAGTACCTGTATCACCAGTAGTTACAATATTACCTGTAACGTTAGGTAAGGTTATAGTTCTATCCGCTGTTGGATCAGCAGCTACTAATCTAGTTTCATTAGCATCATCTGTTGATCCTTCAAACTGAAGACCAAATCCTTGTCCAATTAACATGTCACCTTGCATAGCAGTATCGCCTAAGGTGCTCATGGAGTTGTTATCTACCTCTTGTACTGTATAGAGGATCTGGTCATAGTTATTGTTTAAATCTTCTGCCTTAATCGATGAACCAGGATAGAATGTTGCTTTCTTGTTATCATTATCGGTATTCCTGTAGATGATTATCTTAGCTCCATTAGAGGGAGCACTATTCATCTGAACAGTCGTAGCGTTGGCAAGAGTATATGCAGTTGTATCAACCCCATCAAGTTTTACCTTAACGTCTGTGGTTGCTAAATATGGAAATGTGAATGAATACAGGACGGTTGAACCGTTACCTGTGTATGTATTTTGTGTGACAGCCATTTACGCTATGTTTAGTGTTGACTGAGTGGATTATTTATAAATCATATTTTTCAATTCTTCTGCTTGTCCTTTAAGACGGTTATCTTCTTTAAAGTCACCAAGCGTTCTTGCTCTATCTCTAAGTATTCCTAGATCATGCAGATTCTCTAAAGCATATACATCAGTTCCAAGTTCATTATCTTCTTTAAGCATATTCCAAGCTTCTCTTTTTGCAGTATTGAAGATTGGCATTATGACTGAACCATATAAAGTGTCCTGCGGATCAAAGTCTTTAGAACTCTTTTCTGCCTGAATGATTGATTCAATAACTTGAGGTGTTAGTACTTTCTCTATTTGAGCTTCTATGTTTTGTTGACCCATATAAAACTGGAATTTAGATTTAAGATCAGGTCTGTTCTCTAATGTCTCTCCGTTAGGACCAGAGTTAAATGTTTGCCTTAGATTTAAACCAGATCGCATCAACAACTCTCTGACTTCACTACTAGTACCTATATTTACATTGAAAGGTAGCAACCCATTAATCAACCTAGTCATAGGGTCATGCATTCTTAAAGGTTCACCATTTAATACATCATATTTGTATGGCAATATGTTTTTCTCTGTGAATACATCAGCCCAAAGGTTCCTATTACCTACACTTTGCCAGAATCCAGATTCAAGTTCTCTCATTCCAGGTGAGAATAATTTACCTATTTCATTTCTTAAACCAGTTAAAGGTATTTGGTTATTAACTAAGTTAGCTGCAGCTTTAGGTACATCACCACCACCACTAAACAATGTATCTACCATCTGCTGTATTCCAGCCATAAATGATTTATTTAAGACGTTAGCACTGATAAGATAAGCAGCTTTACCGAACTGATTACCAGCCCATTCTTCACCCATCACCTTTTGAGCATCAACAACATCAGCCATGAAACTAAAGAATGAGTTGAATGGTTCTATTGCTTCATAACTAATATAAGAATTACCTATCTTAAATGATCTAGGTTGCCATCCTGTAGTCTTCATCCAACCGTCTCTGACCTGTCTATCAGGAGGACCATTACCTGTGATTTGACCATTTAATGCCATCCAGGCAGCCATAGATGTGAATCCATAACCAATAGCTTGTCTACCTTTCATAGTAGCTTTAGCTATGTTTAAATCATTCTGACTCTTAATACCATATTCAATCATCACAGGATCATCCCATGATTTAGTCATTATATCCTTATGTTCTCTTATGAATTGATTAAGGATTGGTGTGTACTTAGAAGTCATCTGCAACGCATTGACTCCTGTTCTAGCAAATAAGAAATATGGTTTTAATATAGGTAGTTGATCAAATACTTCATCTATCTTCTTAGTCCATCCAGTTAGTTCTTTAGTAAGTTTAGCTTCATCACCTGCAAACTTAGCCATTTCATCAATAATCTCACCATCAGCTGAGAATACTTTAGATTCAAAATCAGCCTCTACCTCTTTAATAAGGTTAGGCATATCTTGATCAGTAATTATCTTACCTTGAGCTTCTAGCTTACCCCATACATCATCAAAGGCTAATTGTCTTTGTCTACCTCTAGCTATTATCTGTGAGAAATAGGTATCCATAGATTTCATAATCCGTGGACCATAATTTAACCAAGGTGACTTATTGAGATTCCTTAATTGATCAGCAAAGTGAGCTACCATCTTATCACCATAAGAACCTTCCTTTTGGTTGTAATAAGACATCATGGCATTCCATTCCATATCAGCTTTATTCTCAGTGAAACCTCTAAATCCTTCTGTATCGAAGTTATAAGATTGCCAATCAGCTATAGCTTTTTGCCATGCTTCATTTCTAGCTTCAACCATTGCTCCAAGCGTTGCTGAAGCACTTCTAAAGGTTTGTCCATTAATATTACCTACAGCACCTATCATGGTTGCTACAGGTCGCATAACAGTACCTAAACCAGTACCTATAAATGCTCTGACAACAGTCTTAGGACCAGATAATATTGAGTTAATACCTAATGTCTGAAGTTCGTTGATGATAGCTGATTTCTGGTATTGATCACCTTGTCTATAACCTTTAAGTTTCTTAGTGAAGAATGCATCTAGATCTTTAAATGATTGCTTATTACCATTACCAGTAGCAGTGAAGTGGATAAATGTTTCAAGTAGATCATTATCTAAATCACCCTTTAGGAGATTTTTAAATGTCTCTACTTCATTAGCTGCAGCATCAGACGCTTGTCCTATAATCTTATCCCTATCTATCTTAGTACCAGGTGAGAAGATCTTAAGTTGATAAGATGATGCTAAACTTGTTTCTTTTCTTGTTCTAGCTATAGCAGAATAACGAGATAATATTCCGTCTAATATCCCACCAGGAGCAGATATATCTACTTCATCAGCAATACTTAGACTTGCTTTTGCTAAGTCTCTAGCCTCAAATAGAAGTTGACCAAGTACCATATCAGTTGCATTTAACTGAGCCTTATTAAGTACGGGTAAACCTTCAATTACTGTGCCATCATTATTAACTTTACTGTTGATGTAATTTTGTATTTCCTTTTCTGGTATGTCGATAAGTCTACTATTACCTGAATCACTTAAGAACTTAATTAAATCTGTTGAAGCATTCTTTAAATCTTCGGCAATAGCTTTCTTGTTAGATCCTTCATATAGAACTCTATAAGCTGGACTTTCTTCTAGTGCTTTAGCTAATGAATTGATTTCATTTAGCATCATTCCTGGAGCATTATATTCAGCTCTACGAATGTTTGCTTCAGTTATAACACCTTCAGGAGATCCATACTTTTGAGTAGGATCAGTTCTGATTTCAATCATATCCCTAACACCTTTAACTGGATTTGTACCAGTTGTTAGTGCTTGGTTATCTGATATATCTCCACCTTTACCATATGCTGGATTCTGCCTTGGATTCTTAGTTGAGAGATCGTATTCTAATTGCTCAAGTGCTAAGTCTTTATTTGCTTGACCTTGTTTTCTTGATCGAATAGTTAGATCTACTTCATCACCCCAACTGATGTCATTTTTATCAGCATAGATTTTCATCAAACCTTGTTTCTGCTGATCGTCTAATTTGTTCCAAGGCTTTTCTTTAGCTCTCCATTCAGCAATAGATGGACCTTTAGTGTTACCACCTATAACAGTTAATTCACCTTTATTAAAAGGTACTACAGCTGTTGTCTTTGTTTTTGGATTGACAAATCTAACTTTAACCTTGCCTTTCTCAAAACCAACTATCGTTCCGTAGTTACCTCTATCTCCAGCCTTTACTCTGGTTCCTTCACTAAGTTTAGTAGTTTGATTTTTAAACTTCCTATAAAGGCTTCTTTCATAAGCAGCTTTAGCACCTGATTCTATTTTACTTGTTAGAAAATCATAGTCAGTTTTACTACTACCTTGGAGAGCTGTTATTAGTGGATCTTTCTTTGCAACAGCAGTTTTAGCAGCCTTTTCATAGTCTTTGGCGATAGACTTTAAGCCTAGTCCCATACCTTCAAAAGCTAAATCAAAGAATGCTCCAAGACCTAAACCTTCACCTACATTATATATAGATCTCAGAGCAGGTGACATGGTTTCAGTCGTAGCTATAGGTTTAAGTATTCCAGCCCATTGAGGTTTGATATCAATTAGAGATCTAGCTAGGTTTGCTTCTTGTGATTGGTTACTTATTAAATCATAAGTACCACCTTGTAATGCACCTAGACCAACACGACCTAACCGTGTAGCTCTACCAGCCATTGCTAACCCTTTGAGACCTTTAATACCCCAAAGAACCTTTCCTGTACCTACAGCCCCACCTGCTAGTTCTATACCACCACGAATAAAGTTACCCCATTTTGTATGTGTAATGGGTTTCCTTTTAATCATAAATGGGTTGGAGTATTTATAAGGATTACTAGGATCATCAGCCTTATAAAAGTCTTTATCTAATAACTTAGGTAGTGAAACTATGCTGTTATAGATATCAACACCACCACCAACTACAGCCTTACCAAATTCTTTAACATTATCTCCAGTGTTATAGTCTTTGACATCCTTTGGTGGTTTAGGAACAAATTCTTTATTCTGAAGTTCTTCTAATCTAGCTTCTTTTGTTTGTTTTAATTCCTCTAGTGTTCTATCTTGATTTGCATATTGTTGAAAATGAAAATTCTGATCAGTACCTAATTTGGAATCTGTTTCATTAGTAGTATCCATTATTATCTAGATGTTTTAAAATTCTTATATTTATCACCTAGTCTGGTTAGATGATCATGAATAACAGGGTGTAGTTTTTGTATATCTAAGTTTAGATAAGAAACTAATTTTTCTGCAATTTCTATATCTATTTCATCTGACTTTGATGGTTTTGTAATTTGACCAAGATCTTTACCTACTCCTGGTATAGGTGCAGCCATCGTGTTATTGGCATATATAACTGATGTTTCATCTAACATGTTCTCCCATTTTAAACCACTTTGAAGTTCACCAGTAAATAAATCATCTCTACTAATTACACCCGAATTAACCCCTCTTTCAAGGTCTTGTACAGTAAATCCATAAGCTCCAACATTGGTAAGCATGTTTCTATTACCAGCATCAATCAATGCTCCAACTGTTGTATGTTCTTCATCAGTTCCAAAGGTCTCTTCAAAAGAACTAATACCTCCAGATGCTTTAGTTGATTTAACTGCTGAATATGGATTATCAGTATTGAAGTAGATATCTAAAGGAACTTCCATACGAGTTAGACAATCTCTGTTCTCAGGATTAACATCAAACAATTGACATGTCTTAGACATTGAAGGTCGATCTCTTAGATGTTTACGTTGGTGAGCTTCTAAATAATGGATCATATGCTCAGCACCTGTAGGCTTTAAGTCATAGTCATATTCAGCTTTTAAGATGTCACGTGTGACTTCATATTCGGTTCTGGTTGGATCTGATTCAGTTATTGCTCTTAAGAAGAAAGGTTTACTACTCTTATCACCATTAACATACTTAACTAAGCTTTTTAAATCCTTAGTAGAAACAGCACCAGCCTCACTTAACCAAGATGGATTCTCTTGAACTTTACTTATATATTCTTGAGTCTGTCTAAAACCAGTTGCGTCGTTAGCAAATAACCATTTTCCATCTTTACCTATTACTTGTACACCATCACGTTCTTCCCTTGCATAGATACCACTACCAGCTTCTATTTTAGCTTTTTCAGCAAGAACAAGTTTTTCTAAAACAGCTGTTGGTGATACGTTAGCTAAATTTACTAACTCATCAGTTAATTGTTCATTTATTGCATTAACAGCTTTATTATATATAAGTTGATTATCAGCATCCATGAAATCATTAGTAGTAGATATAGTGCCACCAATCTTTTTCACTGTGTTTTTTAAAACCTGAAATCCATTAGTTCTTTGTGTATCAGTTAGTTTTTCTGAAGCTTTCAACTTTTCTATATACTCTGGCCACAGACTTGGACTAACCTTAAGTAAGTGCAATCTTTTTAAACCTCCTTCCTCTGCAGCATATAATTTTAATGTCTCTCTATCATCTTCAATATCTCTAGGTTCTTTATTAGCAAGAGTATTTATCCATTCAAAGTATTTCTTTTTTTCAACATCATTTACTTTGTTTGCAGTGAGTATATTGGTGATATGTTGTTGGTGTTCAGTTTTATTCATAGGTCGGCCATATGTTGATTGAAACTCCATCACATTATTAGCCATTTGATTGGATAAAGTTTTCAATTCATCTTGACGAATACTTAAGTCTAACTTTTCTCTTTTACTTAGAGCTTGATTATAACGAGCGAATCTTTTCTTCCAATATTCTCCAGCGATAACAGTTTTACCGTTGTCTAATGTTATCTCACCATTATACAATTTATTGTAGTGAGATCTATTAAATTCACCTGATTCAAATAAGCTATTAAGTCTTATATCAGCTTCATTTAATTGAGCATTAACAGCTCCAGGTTTAGTACCTGAACTATATATATAATCTTGAAACCCTTGTTTTAAACTATCAGCTGCAAATAAATATTCTTTAAACTCATTGGCTCTTATTTCACTAGCTACTCTCTTTCTATTTTGTACTGTTTCCTGACCAATCTCCATCTTTATCTTACCGAAATATTCATCGAATTGAGGTAAGACTATCTTTTGATAAATCGCTTCGCCTAATTTTTCATAAGGCTTCAGCATTTCACTTTTAATCACATCAAGTTGAGCAAATACCTCATTATTTGATGTACGATCTGGTACAGCTAATAGTTGAGATAAGTTTAACCCTTGAGGATTAATCAGAGTTTTACTATTAGCTAATTCATTCTTTAATCTTTCAGCACCACCATTATTAAAGAAGTCTGTAATCTGTACAGCAACAGCACCATATCTTTCATATGGCTTCAGCCTAGTTAATGTATGCCAGTGCTCGTCAAAGTCAGGTACGTTATTTCTAAGTATATTTATTGCTAAAGAATTCTTTTTAGAAGCATCTAGAAGTATATCAATATTTTCCTGAATTGCTGAAGGCATAGCTCTCACCTTCCTAGCAGCACTTGCAGATAGTGTTTCAAACCTAACTTTATCTAACTTTGCATAAGATGATATAGCTTGTGGAACTAACTCACCTAACCTTTTCCATTCATCTGCTTTTCGTTGTGCGTTCTGACCTTTAACACCTAGATTAGCAATCTTCTGTTGTTGATTTTTAGCTAATGCATTAAGGTATTCATTCTCAAAATATAGTTTAGATTTTTGATTCTTATCTCGTTGTCTAGACTCTTTAAAATTTGTTTCTTTAATTGCTTGTAGTTGTTCACTTCTGTTTTGCTGGTTCTGATTCCTAACTTCACGCATACCTCTTACGGTACGTTCTGTTTCCTGTTGAAGTTTTAAAGTCTGATCAGGAATGCGTAAAGGATCAAAACCTTTATTTTGGGCGTACCCTCTAAAAGTTAGATTCCTCATTGTGTTTTAATTTATAATTGACTTAGGAAAGAAAGACCAGCAACAGCCCAACCGATTGGTCCAGCAGTAGCGAGACCCATTGTAGTGGCAGATGTTAGTGCAGTCGTAGCACCTATACCAGCAATAGCTGCACCTGCAGCTGCACCAGCTATACCAGCAGTACCTAGACTTGTATCAGGAACAGCACCTGGAATTGGAGCTGGTGGTACTTGTGGTTCTTGTGGATCTTGATATACAGCCTCTGGTAGTTCTAGAGGTTGATAATAATCTAAATTTAAAGCCTCTCTACCAATTGAAGGATCAAGCATTAACCTTGCTTCAGCCTCTAAATCTGCAGCTTGCTTACTTCTTAATAGATCTTTTTGATTTAAAGCTGATACCTCTACAGCACTATCAATAGATGCTTTAAGGATATCTTGATTGGTTTTAAAGTTAGAACCTAGATTATCTATATCCCAATCAATCTTTTTAAGGTTTAATCCTGCAGAGGATTGAGCATGTAGAAGATTGTTCTCTAATGTCTTAACATCTATAGCTGTAGTTTCTACATTATTTAAGATTTGATTTCTTATTTGATCTAGGTTTAAAACACTCTTAGCATCACTTACCTTTAAATCCCTTTGTGATTCTTCTAGGTTTAAAAGTGTTTTCTCAATATTATTTTTACTATCCTCTTTAATCTGTTGTAATTGTAATTTAGATTTAGCTTTTGTTGATGCTTGTGTTTGAGAATTGAATTTAGCTTTAGCTTCAGCAGCAGATGTACCACGTATTAAAGTCTCAGAAAGATATGCACTTTGCCTACCAAGTTCAGCTAATACCATTTGAACAGCTTTACCTTGTGATCTACCAGCTTGTGATAGTTGTGCTTGTCCTTGTCTCTTTAAAGATTCAATAGCTCTCTCTTGAGATTTATGAGCAGCATCAGCATATGTAGAACGTGTTTGACGACGTATCATTTCATTCTCAAATTCAACACCTCTACCTTGTTGCTTAACATCCATCATTAAAGAAGCTTGTTTAAATCTATTATTAGCTTCATTAATTGCTAGATCTTGGACCATACCAGCATCTTTATACTGTGTTGTTCCTTTCTTATCTAACATGTCTAGCTTGACAGACGCATCACCATATTGAGCTGATTGAGTTTGTTGCTTTAAATCAATTAGCTTACTTGCCTTTTGATTTTCTATAGCATCTTCTGTTTTTAATAAACCTAGTTTCTGAGCTGCAGCATCAAACCCTTTAACTCCAATACCTTCATATAAGTCAGCTATCATGTTTTGATTTTCAAAACCAAACTGAATAAACTGTTCTTCTAATACTTTGTTCTCACGTTCTAAGGCATCGTTATATTCAATCTGATTAAATAAAATAGTATCTTCATATTGATCTCTAGACTTATCATAGATCTTATCTTGCTGTTCCCACTCATATGTTTGTTGGGATTTACCCATCTCCCAATTTTGTTGAGCAGTCTCTTCTTGATAATCTCTTTGTTCTTGATCAGCTTGCTTTTGTTTTTCTAATGACTCTACATTGTAATAATGTTGCGCCCAATTAGAGCCTTGTTTTGTTCCATCTGGGTTATAATTTTGTTCTCCAGTACTAGAATCAATACCCCACAAGTACTCGTATTGTTGCTTATTAAATTTATCTTGTTGTTTAATTTGTTTCTTCTGAAACTTTAGAGCTTTATCGTTCCCACCTCCAAATGACATAGTTTATTCTCCAAGTTGTTTTTTAAATAGTGTTCTAATCTCTTGTGATATTGGTGGCATTGCGTCATAACCTTGAGTTAATAAAGCAACAATAGGAACGACTTCATGTAAGGTATCTCTCCAAACATGTGCATAGATTTGATCTGTTTCATCTCCCTTCTCAGCTACATTTGCAGCCATCCATGCATTGAACATTGATAGATGTTGAGATAACAAAACATCTTGATGTCTAATAAAAAATGGATTAGTTGGTAATCTGACGAATAGATATTCAAGAACTTCTAAGTGCTCCTCTCTAGTGATTACTTGATCGTTATCAAATACATCGTCTAGTACACGTGTTATACGTGCAAGCATCCAAAGATATTGAGCAGCATTAGCGTCTCCACCAGCTGCTAACTCAATAATCTTTTTAGCTTTCTCATCTATAATCTCTCGTTCCTGTTGGGTGGTCATGCTCTGCTATAAAATCGTGGTGAATAATATCCCTCCCACATCATTGAAGACAGTGAGACAGGGAATGGTGAATCGCTATAAGCCTTTAGCGTAAAGTTTGTATTCTTTTGATGTATTGGTATTGAAGCTACAGACTCATCAGCTAGAGCTACGTCATTAGCTAAGTATTCGTTTGCAGAAATAACAGGTATAACATCATCGTAATCTGTTGTTCCTTTTCTTTGTAGTTTAAATCCTATAACTCCAGACAATCCTATTGAGAATTTAACTCTAGCTATGGTTAAGGTAGAAGTATAATCAGCTTGTGTACCTTGCTCATTTAATGAGAAATAGATAGTAGGTAAATGTATATCATAGGTGTACTTAAATCCTACGATTACCTTACTAGCTACACTGGTTAAGTTTTTAAATGGAACCTTATAATAAGTACCTGTTCCATCTGTAGCTATTGTTGGTGTAATAGTGAAACCTGATTCAACAAACGTAGGGTTAGTTAAGTCAGATGCCGCACTACCAATAACAAGGACAGGAGATAAACCACTTACATTATTAAAAGGTATATAACACTTAGAGAAAGGGTTAACTGGATCAGTCTGGTCATACACAACTGAACTAGCAGTTGCATATAAATCCATACAAGGATTCATCTTCTGACCATCTGAGTTAACCAATATGGTTTCCTCTGGTGTTTGGTTGAGACTTGCACTGATTAATGTATATTGACCACCTTGCATAGTGACTGCATACATCACATCAGAATCAACTGATACTGTTTGAACTAATCCTGGTAGTTTCCATTTAAACCAAGATTGCATTACATCTCTTTGACCATCACTATATGTTCTATAGAAATAGATATCATTCTTATCTGTTCCCCACATTGCTATGAATGAGTTCTGAGGACTAGCTATAAGATCTGTTATAGAACTTGGTATATATTCAGATACTACTCTTCCTATATCTAAAACAGACGGGTTCATTTCTTGACCTGCTGTTCTCATCTGATAGATACGTGTAAAACCTGGAGTCTTACTCAGGAAGATTAAGTTAGTTCCATTATCAACAGGTTCAATATTGATATCCATTTCGTAGTTAGAGATACCACGAATGATGGTTGATGTAGGAGTGAAAATACCATTAGGTGCATACATCAAGAACTGTTGGTTCTTACTGAACAGGATCAAACCCTGTGCTGTTGGTAAGACACCTGTTAGTAATGTAGGTCTAATACTAGAAGTACTTAGATCAACTGGGTCAGAAGCTATCTGGGTCATTGCTGACACATGATAGAAGTTATAGAACTCATTAGCTTGACTCATTGAAACGTTATCATCAACCAAGAAACCTAGACGGCTGCTATGGAAGAATGCTTGTTGTATCTTCTTACCTACAAAACTAGGGTGTGAGTTAGTTGAGTCATCACCAGTTAGTCTATCCGTCCAAGTTATAGCTCTAAATGTAAAAGCATTAGTTCCTGTATTAACTAGCTCATGAGGCATAGTTGTAGCTGTTAAACCTGGTGACACATCAGGTGCGATATATTCCTCCCAGTATCCAGCTCCAGATGTACTATTATCAGCTATGAATCTTGAGTAGTATGTATCATTATCTGAACTTGTGTTTAATACTTTAACTACACGATGATGCTTAGACCTATCAGGAAGGGCTGTGACGTTAGCTACTTGGTTCTGGTAGGTATCTAACCTTTCGTTATCTGCACCACCCTTACCAGTCAATGTGAAGGCACTAGAGCAGCTTAATTCAAGGGATGAGTCAAGCTGAGTAACTGTCATTCCAGAGATACTTAAACCATTAATACTGTTCTTTAAGCTGGTTAGTATTGCATCTGAACTAGGTGCATCTCCAGTTGTATTCGTAACTGTAGATCCATTAACAGTAACGCTGTATGTTGTATTAGCAGTAACAGCTCTTAGCCTTACAGTTCCTAACTTATTAGCAGTAAATGAAGGAGCTGATTGAGTCGTTACAGTCTTAGTTTTATTAGTAATTATTGTTGTATCTTGTACAGTTAATACGTCATAGTCATTAGCTGTAGTACCTGTGAGATATGAGGTGTTAGCATTTGATGTATAGGTTATTGTTGCTGCTACACCAGAGGTAACATTCCAAATGTATATAGCTGTACCTTTAATACATCCCATATACTTCTCATCATTATCTCTATGGATATAGAACCACTTAGCATTTGCATATATGTTCTCATTACCTAAACCTTTCAGGAACTTAAACCCAGGTCGTTTAGTTAAACCAAACGTAGGGTCAGGGTAAGCATTAATACAATCAACTAATTGTCCAGGTAACTTCTTTGTATCAGGTTGTTTAGATACACCACCTAAGTAGTTGGAAACTGTTTGAGTGACATTTGGCATTATCTTTGTAAGGCATGGTATGGTTTGTAGCTGTTGTAATAGTTACCGCCTTGTGGGTGTCCAAAGAATGTAAACTGACCTTGGTTGCATTCATACTCAAGTGCTAAAGCTCTTGCATAAGCTTCTTTCTGTTGGCACATTTGATATAAATTCTGATCACCTACTATCTTTGAAACAGTAATACTTGCAGCTCTAGCAGTTATATAATCTTGTATCGGTCTGGGTAAATCAACCCAATCAAAGAACCAAACAACATCACATTCTACAGCTTCTGTGAATGTACTTGTGTGCTTTTCTTTATCATATAGTTTTCCATTACGTCTAACTACATTCATATGATTATAGTCACCCTTCTCAGCCATATCTATCTGTAAGATATTACTTGGTATAACTATTTCGTCGTTAGAATCAGGAGTGAATGGGTAGTGATATTCTTTATTAAATGTCCATCCTTCTGATTGGACTTCTCTAGATACCTGTAACAATGTATCGTATGCAATCGCAACGTCTGGGTTGGTTTGATCTAGTGTTGTTACAGGAGCTTGACCAACTGACGCTAATATTTCATTAACCGCTGGTAACTCTTGTGTAGCGTTAGTGGTAGGAAATGCCATAATTATATAAAAAAAAAAGGGAGCCATAAAGACTCCCAATAAACTTAGAATGCTGAAGGAGCTGTTTCACCTACATACAATTCAACTGCAGCTGCAGGATTAACATAATCCGCGCCACAAGCTAAACGACCAAGTATAACGTCACCCTGATAAATCACGGATACGTCTCCTTTGGTTACTTGTACTGAAGGACCAATAGCTTCTACCATACCAGCAGCTTCTTTCTGGAAGATAAGTCCACAAGACTTAGCTCCTAGTTCTGTGTTAGTACCGTAGTCGTTCTTAATACCTGTTTGTGCACCAGAAGCATCTTCTGGAGTTACACTTAC
>VTLG01001265.1_pt1 | contig 15064 bp, 22 predicted proteins | sample 4694571 | NCBI WGS metagenome assembly VTLG01 (sample SAMN12604809, study PRJNA352737) | marine metagenome | biome: ENVO:00000447; feature: ENVO:00000209|ENVO:00000569|ENVO:01000036; material: ENVO:00002151; isolation source: viral sequences binned using virsorter ...
GCCATTAGCAAACCAATCTACTATAGCGAATGCATGGTTCCAATTGTGCAGGTTACCTCTTAACCATTTATTCTTATCAGAACTCATATCTTTTAAGCATCCCATGCTCCAAGCACTTTGAGTCCCTCCTAAACCAGTATCGGTAAATCTCTGTAGGTCATGTGTATGTCCATACATTATATTCTCTTTATAAGAAGATAAATGCTTTTTAGCATGGTGTATAGGCACATAATCGCCGTGTGTAAAGTTTAATTTGCCTATTTTTAACTTCTTATGAGAGATATACTCCCAATACTTATACTTTCTTTCTTTTAATTTTAAAGCTTTTTTAGTTTCATACTGAGGTAGATAAGGATGCTTAGTTACAAACTTGTCTAACCATACTTCGTGGTTACCTTGTATAAAATGTCTTTGTTTGCATTTAGCCTTATCCAAAGACGCATCTATAATATCCATACCTTCATTAACTAATTCAACTTCTCTATCTAGCATTGGAATTAAAACCTCCAAAGGTGGCTTCTCTCTATCTTTCCAATAATGACTACTAAACATCTCCCATTCTCCAGTATCACCTAAATCTATATAAATATTAGGCTTAACCAACTCAATTGCTTTACAGACTACTTTTATTGCCGTATAGTCTGCTAGTGGAAAGTGCTTATCTGGAGTGACAATAGCACGTTTCACTACGCCTTTTCTAGCCATACTTCTCCTAGTTAAATTCCTCTTTAGGGTAGTAACCCCAGTCTTCTGGGCAAGTGTATGTATCCTTTACTAATTCGAGGAACTTATTGGTTTTGTCTTTAGTAAATCTAAGATATCTTTCATCGCATTTCATACATTGCCATATTAAGCTTTCTTCATAAGCTCCTAGCACTTCTATGCCCATTACAGCTTCACTATTGCAACAAGGGCAAGCTTCTGGCTTAGTTGCAAATCTTTTTGACCCTAGTATGCCTAATTTAGAAACCATATCAGGTTTATTAGGAAAACATACTAAATCGCCACATATCGTAAGCAAAGGCTCATTTCCATGTGGCGAAGCATCATTAGGCATTACAAATCTTATATCTTGCTTTTTACTGTTGCCCATATCTTATCATCTAACTTGTTTTTAGTTGACGCTACTAAGTGGTCACCCAAAGCAATAAACATCTGTTTTTTCATTGCTGGAGTAAATACCATCTTTAATAACTTAGATATTATTATCTTCATTCATTCTCCTATTTGTTAAATAACCATGTTATTAAGGCACTAAATGCGCCAAATATAACACTTCCCATACCAAATATTCTAGAAATAGACTTTTCGTTTTTCCTAACTCGTCCATTCTGCTCTCTTAATAAAGTTCTTTGGTCAACTAAAGTTTCTTTAATATGTCTAACATCATGCTTAAGGACCTCTAAACTAACAACCATTTGCTCTCTGTATTTATTTAAATCAAAATCTTTACTTTTCTTTTTTTGAGCCATCTTTCTCCTTAATCATTTCTTCTAATAGTTCGATAGCTCCTTGTAGCTTTAAAAACAGCTCTTTAGCTAAAGCTTGTTGTTTCTTGAGTTCTTCTAGTTTTTTTTCCACATTATCTCCTAATAACTATGAGGCACTATAACCCCTGTTGCTACATTATTGCTTCTAGCTCTTTTCTTAGCTTTTTTAATTGAAATCTGATACTCATTGTCAAAATACTGAGCAGCATCTATTTGTTGATTTCTAGGGTCTTTATACCCTTGAGCTATAGCTTTATATGTTAAAGCTTCATGATACATGCTTGGTATCTCAGGAGTATATGTGCTACCAGAACTAGAACCTGCAAGCAAATGAACAGCTCTGCGCATCATGTAAACCCTTATTTGCAATCCAGTTTCTGAAACAGATTGATAATCACTAATTGTATCATCTCTTTTTACAGATTGATTACTTTTTTCTACAAGACCTATTTTTATATCTCCATCATCTTGAATAGTATACCAATATCTTTCATTGCTAATGCTAGAAGGAGTAGCAAGAGCGTTATCTGCATTAACATGCTCATCATCATCTATAAGCATAGCTGTATTAACCGAAGCTATTCTTGGAATAAGAATATCATCTATCCATACATTTACTATATTAATGCATTTATCAACCGTATAATATCTTTGACCAGCTACAGTATTTTGAACATCTACATACTCTTTTAAAATTCCAGTTTCAGTAGTAAAGTCATCTAAAGCTCTATTTATCAGCTTTAAAATTTCAACTTCTCCCATGTGAGCATGATGTTGTTTTACTAGTTCTAATAATTCTATTCTATTCATTTAGGCTACCGATGCTATTAACATTTCTAAATCACAAGCTCCTGTATCAGCCTGAGCTTCCATACTTACTATGTCTGCATCGACAGCTCCAGCAGCTCCAGCAGCAGCGTTCATAGCTGTTTTATGTGTCCATAGCATAAAGCTCTTTCCAGCTTCTAACTTATAGACAAATTCATCATTATTTGCATCTGTTAATCTTAAGGTTACAAAATTAGAGCCATCATAATTAGTAACTCTAACATATGCTATTTTATCTTCGTCAAATTGACTTCCTGCAACAGCACTTGCATGAGTTGTATATAAAGTTATTTCTGATGTAGGACAGGTTATAACCCTTTTAAATATATCATTGCAAGTTAAGGTTTCTGCTACAGATGTAGCTGTATCCATAACTGTAGTACCTACATCTAATGACTCTGTTATTGTTACTGTTAATGTTCCTGTAGCTATTGCCATAAATTACTCTCCTATTTGCTCTCCAGAGCCTCCTGTTAATCTTTGCATTTCTGCTTGATACATTGCTTGTAAAGACTGAGATTGAGCGTTTAACATAGCTTGTATCTCATCATCCTCATCATCTTGAACTGCATCGCTTATTAATGTTTGTATTATATATATGCTTGCTTTTAAAGCTATAGCATGTTCTGCTTCGTTAGGTAGACCATCTGTTGCAGATAAACTTTCTTCATCTGCGCCTATAGGGTATGTTATATACCATACTTTAGCTGTACCAACAGTATCTCCGCTACTTCCAGTTAATGCTGGAAATACTTTTAATACAGTTGTTCCACTTTCTGGGTCTTCTGTAAATATAGGAGAAAATGCAGTTGGGTAGTAAATACTGTTCGTATCTTGTGTTATTGATAGATATTCATCTATATCTATTTTTTCACAAACTCTGTGGATAAATATAGCACTATCGTTACTGCCTTCAATTCTAACTACTCTAAGAATCTTTTTACCTTCTGTACTCATAGTAGGACTACCAGATGTTAAATCAGTAGGAGCAACAGCATATTTTAGCAATAAACTTATGGGAAGAGCGTCTAATACTTCAGCCGCAGCTGTTTCTATAGCTTCATCTTCTGTATTTATAGTATTACTAGAATAATCAAATCCAACTAAATCTTGTATTCTTTGTCCTAAAGTTGCAGCCATTTATTACCTCTTTAAATTATTTTTTCTTCTAACAGTAGGTTTATTCCCATGAAATGGGTTTCCTATACTGCTCGAATATACAACTTTTTTTACTTTTTTCTCAGCCATTTATTCTGCTTCCTCTGTCCAATCTGATTTTTTTAATTCTGTCAGTATTTCACTATGATTATAAGTCGTCATTCCATCAAAACAACTAGGTGTGTTTCCATCCCATTTAAGTATAGCCTTACTGCTATCTAATGTTTTTCTTAGCGAACTAGAGCCTGTTCCAGATGAGCTTATTATCATTTCTTCAGTTATATCAGATACATTTACTATTACATATTTTCTGTTTTCATAACTCATTATGGTGTATCTCCTACAAAATCTTCTTCTGCCATATTGTGCATAATGCAATGTGCATTTCCCGTAACTTCTCTAAGGACTGCATTGTCAAAATGGATATATTTTGATGTATCTTGGCTAGCATCTGAGTACCATCTATAAAGCTCAAAATTAGCACTTTCTGCATGAAAATAGATAGTATAATCTCCTGGATTAGCTGCACCAGTATTCGTTATATTAATATAAGGGTCGCTAAAATTTATTAATAAAGTATTATCTACGTGTTCATTAGCAGTTATTGTAATATCTAGTCTATAAACTTTACCTACAGTCATAATGCCATTTTTCTTAAGACTCATATTATCAGTGCCATTATCAGAAGCAAGAAATTTACAAACACCATCTGCAAATACTATTTTATCAGTATCTCCTACTTCTGTCCAATAAGAAGAATCTGACATATCTCCTTTTCCACCAAATAAATCACTTCCTAAACTAACAGTAGCTTCGTTATTAATTATTCCTGCATCAGAATCGCTAGAGTTTTTAGCATCTAGTAATCCATCACCCATTCTCCACCAACCAATTAAATTACTAGAGAATGAACCTTCTTTATGATTATAAGGTTCTCTATCATTATAAATAGATTTAACTTGACTAGCAGTTAAAGCTGAGTTGTAAATAGCTACATTAGATATTTTCCCCTCAAAAGCATTACTAGCATCACCGCCTATTATAAAAGAACTGCTAGAATTTGGTATATCTATAAAAGTTCCACTTGTAGCAGTTATAGTTTTAGAAGAACCATTTACATAAATAGCGAAAGTATCGTTTGTATTAGAATATGAAACTGCTATATGACACCATTTATTGTCAACATCGCTGGAGTTGCTATCAGAATAGCCAAAATATCCTTCGCCATCTGACTGGTCAGAATCTCTTTCTACTGAAAAACTTATTCTTCCTCCAGAATATCTAAGCTGAAAAGATGCTCCATCAACATTATATCCACCTTTAGAAAGAATAACTTCAGTGCCAGAGCCTTCTACTTTAACCCAAGTAGATATAGACATATCACTTAATCCATCAAATGTAGTTATATCTCCAGCATCTATCTTGTCATTAGTACCATCAAAGTCCAGAGAATACTCGTCTCTAAATTTATCACCACCTAATACAGCAACTTTTCTACTGCCTAGCATTAATCTTGTATATAGCCTATTTTCAAATGCAAGCCGTCTGTATCCCAATCTCTTGCAGTACCTCTATTTACTGCAGATAACCAAACGCTTCTTGTAGTGCTTACTGCTTTTATAGCAAGACCTATATTATCTTTTTGCCCAAATTTCCAATTTACGCCATCAAAGTAATTACTTATTGTAACTACTCCTAGAATATTATCAGCAGTTCCATCAGGCCCATCTATTGCACTACCTCCATCAGAAGTTGCATCAAGCAATGAGCTATCATCCATAAAAACTATATCAATTGTTTCACCAAAATCATTGTCATCTAATAATGTAATAGATTGGATAATAGCAGTTCCACCTTTTACAGACATAAAATTTGCTAATTCATCTGCTTGAAATATTACTTCATTAGCTCCTGCTTCTGCAGTTGCTGTAGTTGGAGTAATTGAAAAAACTTTAGTCTTCATTTCATTCAACCTTTGATTGGTTGAAGTCATACCAGGGCGCAATTGAGTTATTGCAGTTCCAGCATGTGTTATTGTTAAATCACTCATTTTTTCTCCATTAAATTAATGTAAGGGGACCGAAGCCCCCTTACGATTATCTTACCACTTATTATGATGGGTCGGTACCAATACCGCTTATGCTAAATCCTAAATCAGATTTAACTCCATCAAGCCAAAGCTCGGTAGCTTCAGAGCCTCCACCATAGCCATTAGCAGCTATCATAACAATCTTGACATATTGTGCATTCTTCGGTAAGAAAAATGCTTCAAGAGTATCATCTGCTGTTAAGCCAGTTTCTGCGTCACCCTCTGTCGCCTTGGCATCATACCAAGTTTGCGAACTAGAAGATAATGCAGCCGAAGGGTCTGCACCTACTCCGCCAACAGTTACATCTTGCCCAGAATCCATTGTATACTGAACTTTAGCTGTAATGTTTGTATCTTCATCTGCCTGAGCTAAAACTATCTTAGCTCCAGTACAAGGAAGCGAACTTCCAGATGTTTCTACAGCACCACCACTAGAATTAGCAGCAACAGTAATAGTTTCCGTAGCTTTAATGTAACCGTCTTCTTTTGCGTATGTAAATGCCATAAGATACCTCCTTAACTAAACTTCAGAACAGCATGAGTTTCTGGTAAGCTTATTTCAAGACCAGCTTCTGTAATAACTTGGTCTTGTCTACCATCAACTCCTGGATTCTGAATATTAGTTTCAATGAAAGTATCTCTACTTACACCATTACCAACCAGTGGTCTGTAAGCTACATTTTTCATATCTACACAAACGCAGTAATCTTCCCAAGGTCCTCTTAATAGAGGTTCAGCAACAAAATGTAAATTACCAAATATAGTATTTACAACTGTCACTTGATGCCCGAAAGCTCCAGGGATATTACTAACGTCTAGTTTATATTGAGATGAGCCAACTGAATTGTTCATAAAAGAACCACTACCTAATTTATTTAAGTAAGTAATTACTTTTCTTGAAGCTAACACTAGTTTGTTGCCAGAGTTTCCACCTTCAGGTGCAAAATAATCTTCCATTGCATCTAAGAAAGCGTCGTATCCAGAAGAGGCATAAGTCATATTATAAACTTTACCATTAGCTTCTGTATAAGGTATTATTCCATGAGTATATCTAGCAGCGGTAGCGCCAGCAGTAGCATTTCCTAGACCGAACAAAAATGCTTGCTCCATATCCATTTTATGCTCCATTAGCTTATCTTGCCAGATTCTTTGGAATTCATTTTTAACACCTCTGTACTCTGTTGCAAGAGCTGTGCCAGAAAAGATATTCATGCCAGTTTTAAATATCTGACAATATCCTTCAGAATCAGACATAATGTCTTCCCAGCCCACAGGACTATCAGTTCCCTCTGTCCATGCAGTACCAATTACTTGACCTTTTTGACCAGCATTCATATCTGCACCAGAAGCAACAGCATCGATAGCGATTAAAGATTCACCTGTAATCTCTGTATGACCATTAGTAGCATCGTGATTGATATATTTACCATTACCTGCTGCTGTATTGTCGTTAGTTGTTACAGTTGCCTCTTCATCGATTTTAAATCGATAAACTTTGCTATCACCATCTGAATAGATGGCAAGAACTTGTCCTGGAACGATGTAAAAACATTCTTCTTCTGATGAAGATATTTTACCATCTTTTGTGTAGTTACATGAAATGTGTAAATCAGTTCCAGCAGCAACTGCATTTCCTGCACTTACTGTACCTGGGTCCCAATCCTCACCTGTTGATACAAAGAAATTTCTTCTTTGCCATTGATGACGTTGTTCTAAAAACTTAAACACAGGGTCATTTGTCGCCTTTTTTGCAACTTTTGATAGATATACAAAAAATGGAGACTGTTGAGGAGCTAGTTCTGCAACTCTTTCCCCAAAATTAAAGACTCTACGGTTATTGTCTAAAGAAACGCCACTTCCAGCGGCTCCACCGCTGATACTTGTGAAATTAGCCATTTTAGACTTCTCCTAATTAACACTTAATCTATCAACTGCTTTCGCCTTCAAGACAAGTGCCCCATACGGGATGTTTACCAAGGATTTTTACTTTTAAAATCCGATATCATGTTATCCATAATCGAGTCAGCTGGGTCTACATTTTGAGCAGCATTATTTGCTGTAGGCTGAACTCCCATAGGAGACGGCACAGCTTGCGCTCTCTGTGTTTGCTGGAAAGCAGCTGAAGGCTGAGCAGGCTGCCCTTGAGCAGGCGCTGTAGCTCCAATTCCTTTCTGCATACGATACAACTGAACTAGATTATCTACTGTTATAGACGATGGGTTTGACATGGTTTCGATAAAACCTTGAGTTTCTTGAGCTGTCATGCCGTATTGACTTTGAACATGTTGAGAAACAGACTCAAGTTGTCTAGCTTGCTGTATTCTAGCTTGCCTAACTCTTTCTGTCTGAGTTCTTTGTTCTTCCATTTTTTGCATTCGTTCTTGAACAACTGCATTATCATACTCACTTTTCAACTGATTATACTCATCAGTATTATCTCTCCATTCATCAATATCGTCTAGGTACCTAGCAGATTCACTGTTAGGGTCTTCATAAGCTTCTTGCCTATTGAAGTTTCGTGGTTTACTAGGTCTTTCTGGAGGTGCAGGAAACTCTTCAACAGGCTCTTGTTGCTGTTGAGCTACATTCTGCTGTATCATATGTTGCATTTGTTGTAGCTGAGCTTGAGTCTGTTTAAGTTCGTTATCTCTCTTAGCTGCTTGAGATTGCCAATATTGATACCTAGTATCATCATTTTTATTCTCTAACGGCTGAGGTTGCTCCTGTGAGGGTGCCTCTTGTGGGGCCTCTTCTCCAGATGGTTCTGTAAACGCATCAGTTGGAGTTAATGTATTATCTGCAGAGCTCTCTGGCGTTTCTGCTTGAGGCGCTGGTGCGTCCGTAAACACACTTTCGTCAAACATACTATTTGCACTTTGAGAGGTATCTGTTCCTTGATTATCTATCATTTATTTCTCCTGTTTTTTTTGCTTGCCTCTCTTGGAGGGTAAAGCTGGTTTCTTGTCTTCTTTTATTGAATCTGTTACTTGCTTTTTAACGCCAGCAAGAACGTCATCCAATCGCTTTTCGTATAAAGAGCTTGCAGCAGATGATTTATTAGAAAGCTTATCAAGGTCTGCCTTGAATTTTTCAACTTCAGCTTTTTTGCGTAAGTTAATAGCTTCTCTATCTCTGGTTTGCAAGTCACCTTTAAGTTTTTTAATTTCTTGTTGAGCACCTTGTAATGCTTGATTGAGTTTTGCAATAGTATCCATTCTTTGTTGAACACCCTCAGCATCAAATACTTCAGTTTTCTTCAAGACCTCTTGTCTATCAATAAGTCCCATCGAGAATGCATCTTTGTAAAATTCAAGTTCCGCATATCTATTAGACGGAAGTGTTGAACCTGCTACGCATATAACGTCGTACTTACCAACAGTAATATCGTTAAATATCTTTATTTCATTAGTTTTATCATCAACTAATTTTTGATTAATCACATAATCATTTATAGAGTTATTTGGTTGAACAACTCTAAATACTTTTTTAGTACTATATAATTGTTGCATTAACGGAATAGCTACTTGAGCTACTCTTGTTAAACCAGCTTCTATATCAGCTAATTTAGATTTAATTTTTCTTTGACCAAACTCATCAAGACTTATAGTAGCTTTGTAAGTTTGAGGTGCAGAAGCTGTATTGCCTTGCATCATTTCGTATATACCTAACTGATGGTCTATATCATTTTTAGCTGTCATCTCATTTTGATAAAGCTCGTTAGGTAATGGAGATGGTTGTACAGCCATGGGAGCGCCATCGGTCGGGTCATAAGAAATTGCCACACCAGGTTGAGCCCATTTTTGTTCAAACTCAGCCATATCAACACTACCTTCTGGAACAAGTATTTTTGTATTTGTACTAGTAGTTGCATGTGCTATTATTAATGACCTTGTTTTATTTATATATTCTTGCATACCCTTAACAAGCCTTACATCACTTACTGGATAAGGTGTTCTAGTATGTATGTTAATAAATGGTATTATAGGGTATTCCTCTATAGGTAAAATACGTTTATATAGAAGTTTGTCTCCTATTACCACACATTGATGTACTCTGCACATTAGCACTTGTACCATTTCTATAGCACCTTGTTCTATTAAATCTGCAAAAGTTACTTCTTGAACTTGTATTTCTTTTTTAGATGGCTGTGGTAACTGTGCACTAGCATCTAACCCAATCCTTTCCATTTCAGCTTTAGCTTGCATTTGTTCTTGCATTTGTCTAAGCTCTTCTTGCTCTTGTAATTGCTTTACTATAGCTTGAGCTTGTTTTTCATCTGGTACAATTTGACCCTGTATAATCCAAGCTGGTCTTTGTACATATTGAGCAAACTCCTCATCGTTTAAAACATCTTCTTTGTTTGAAAAGTTTTCATAAACTCTATATTCTTTTACATGCTTTTTGTAATACCTTTCATAACCTCTAACATAATTAGTATTGTCTAGGGTACCTACATCTTCTGGAAAATGCACTTTACCATCAAAGTTTCTACCAGTTTCTGGAGCATTCCAATCTTGTTCGCTATTAGAATCTTCTATATCTTTTTTATACATAGGATATAGCTTTTTAGCCTGGTCTTTAGTGAATAATCTAGATACTATAATATTTTCTGCATCGTCAAAAAACTTATGCTGACTATTAGGGTCAACATATACATCTAATGGGTCTAGGTCATGCATACATACTTCACCTTTACCCATATCTTTCATAGGGTCTTGATAAACTTGTATAAACCCAAGTCCCATAACATAGTAGTCATCAACTACTTTTCTTATAATACTTCTACCATCAGATATATCATACATATATGAAAGTAAAGAACTTACAACATTTGCCACCTTTTTATCAGAGTCTTCTCTAGGAGCAACCCTAAAAGAAGGTCTATTTGCTGTAATCATTGCCTTAGCAGTTTCTACTGCAGGGTGTATACGATTTACAACGATAGGTGCCTGACCTCTTTTCTTTAAAACATCAGCTTGTTCTGTAGTCCACTGCTTACCTAGTCTAAATTCTCTATCTTCTTTAGCTTCAACAGCCCAATCATCTCTTTTCTTAGAGTATCTTTGGTATATGTCTATCGTTTCATTAACAAAATCACGCTCGTCGTGAGCGGGCTTTGTATTATTATCATTATATGGTATGTCGTTTTCTGGCATAATTTTTATCCCTAATATACGTTACATTGTCATCCAATCCAACACTTTTTTCGTTAGACTGGTATCTTTGCTATTTTCTTCAAAGGTTTTTACCCTACAAGGCTTATGTCTATCTAGTGCAGTCCATACCGCATCCATAATGTCATCATGCTTTCCTTTAGGGTAAGATAAAAACTCTTGTTGAGCTTCTATATCCTCTGGTCTAAAATGAAATTGCTTCCTTGCAAACATTGGAACTAATGACATAAGTCTTTCGCTTTTAGAGTTTCTAGGCTTAACACCTGACTCTAACCCTGGTATATATAAATTTTCTTCTCTCATTAAATCTCTTACAGCTACTCTTAACGCTTCTTGATATCCAACAGTCTCTACCTTCATTCTTCTTGGCCTATACTTTTTAAACTTATCAATTAAAATTTGAGGTTGTTCAGCTGGCGATATACGGTTTCTATAAATATCGATAACGTACTTATTATTGTCAGAATCAACACCAATAGTAGCCACAACAAAAAAGTCAGCCCTAGCAGAAAGAGAACTGGCAGGGTCAACACCACAATAGATATCAACTGGTATAATCTTTTTTTCATCGTCTATAATCCTTGTTAAACAGTTTTGACCATCGATTCTTTCGTAATCGTAATGGTGCATTTTTACCCACTCAGGTTTAAACGGAGCATTGTCAGGAGACTGTGCTATATTCATATACTCTTGGAAAAATCCGTTTAAGTTACCTACTGATTCAAACTCCTTTCTTATTCCTAGTATCCTGCTCTTGGGAAATCTTTCTGGCCATATACTTTTCTTATTTTCGTCCCATATAGAAAACCATAATACTTTCCATGTTTCCGATTCTTTAGCCCAATACAAGAAACAATCTTCAGATATTACTGTGCCAATCATGCATATCTTACCGTCATCAGATAATGACGGAATAACTGCCTCTGTCATCCATTTTCTGTTTTTAGCTCTAGCTTCTGGAGTAAATGCATTAAGTTCTGACTCAAAGTCGTCTACTATAATAAGGTTAGGACGAGTATCTCCTTCGATAAATCCCCTAACTCTTTGACCTGTACCAACTGCTATAATACGAGTTCCATTAGCTAGCACTACATCTGTATGAGTCCATCTCTGAGCAGTATTGGGACCCATATCTCCAAATGTCTTCTTAAAGTTTTGACTATGAGTTAAATGGTATTTAATTCTTGACAAGAAGTTTATTGACTGAGCTTGTGATTCCGATATAATAACCATAAACATATCTTCATCACTTCTTTTAAAAGCCAGTCTCCATAAAGGATAAATGAGAGTGGTAACAGTGCTCTTAGCCGTTCCCCTAGGGGCAGCTATTAACACTCTCTTTTCGTCGTCGTCAGCTAAAGCAGAATACACTTCGTGGTGGAACGGGGGTGTATGCTTACGGAGGGCAGTCGGGAAGCAGTACCTTCCAAACAACGCCATATTATTCCGTAATTTTTGTAAAGCACGTAATTCTTCGTGCTGAGCTTCGTAATCCATTACAATTCGTAAGATTGCTGATTTTCTATACTCATTTCATGAAGTTTTGATAACCATTTAGAAAAATCTTGAGCTTCTTGTTCTGAAGAAAATGTAATTCCATACCCTTTATCTCCAGCTATATCCCAAGCATTGTCTCCGTAAAACTGAAGGTTTCCTTCTTCATTATCCATAATACTAGGTCTAACAGTATACTGGTTTTTTCCAGTCTTATCATGCATAGTATAAACAGTCCCTTTTCCACCACCTGCTTTTTCTGGAATATCAGTATAGCCTTTTTCATAATTTAAAAGCCAAGGGTTATTTAAAAGATTGTCTTTAAATACTTGTCTAAATTTCATATTATTTAAAACTCTATCTTCTATATCATTCATCGTAATCCATTACTTGCTTAAGGTTTTTGCCCTTTCTTTTCCGCAATTACAATTCCATTTACGCAAGGCTTTGTTTATTCTGCTATTAGGGTCATTTGCTGTTTTAGCACTAGTAAGTCTTCTTTTCATTCCACACATTCTAGCACAAAAACTTTTTCTTCTAGCTTTAGCTTTGCCTTTGGGGTTTTTTTGAGTAACAGGCGCTTTTAATGTACCACCTTTATAAGATGCCCTGCCTTTGGCATTCAGTCCCCCACTAGGGCTCTTACCTTCTTTTCGTTGCCATGCTGGACTAGCCACCGTAAGAAGTTCTCTTTTTTAAACCTTTTTTATTAATGCTTTTCATCATTTTAGCTTTTGCTTTCTTTGCTGCCGCTTTACCTTTAGGCGTATAAGCGTATTTTTTTCCGTTTACTGTAGGCATTATTCCTCCTCTTTTATACTTGTTCTAGTTGCCATTAATTTTTGTTCTTCTTCTCTAAGCTCATCAATAAGCTTAACAGTAGAAGTAGCTTCTAATGTATCTGTTGTCTTAACAAGATGCTTGTCTTTCATACCGTGCATATCTTGCAGATTTTCTATTGCTCTCATAAGATTAGTCACATCGCCTTTATTGCTAGCCATGGTTATTGTTTTTTCCAATAAATCAAGAGTATAGTTTTCGGTTAAACCATGCTCTGAAAGCAATTTACTTAATTCGTCTCTAACCATTCCTTTAAAAACCTCCGTTCTCATGTATCGTTTAATCCTTCTATCTTCATTAGGACTAACGTCTCCGCATACTCTTGCTATAGTATCATCAGTATCCATAGTCTGTGCATATACCATAGCTAGATTCTGCATTTTCTTTTGTTTAGCTTTGACCTCGATTGGTCTCTTCCCTGTCATCGTAGTATTCGACTTGCGTCCTTTTACTTTTAAAGTTCCTCCTCCTCTTCGTGGATTGTAAAAAGTATATCCCCAGGCAAATCTGAGGTAGACATTATCGATTTTATCAGTTCCTTTATACGATTTTCTTTTAATAACTTTTGATACGAAACCATCGTCAGATAATGCCCATTCTCCTTCTCGTGCATCTTTCCAATGACTATATTTAAGTCCTTCTTTATTGGCTTCTTCTTCTGTGTAGATTTCATAGGTTTTAGCTCCTATGTCTTTGTGTTTTATTGTAATAGTATACATTTATTACCTTATAGGTGTATCAAACAACGCTCTTTCTGCATCTCTTCTATTTTGAAGACCTTGCACAAACTCCCCTTTTGATTTGTTAAATCCTGTTGGACCAAAGGCTTCTTCTTTAAATGTATCTAAGTCTCCACTTTTTAATGCATCAAAAGCTTTAGTACCTTTTAAATTACCATATCCTACATTATAAAGCAATGACATTATTGATGCTTGTTGGTTTGGATTAAACATTTGACCACTAAAAGCTCCATCTAAAGCCCTATCTAGTCTTTTATAATCTGTTTCTAATCTTTTTTTAAATTCTGGAGCTATTGTACTAGAAGGATAGTTTTGACCAGCAACAATAGGATTACCGCCTACTAACCCTGTTAAACCAGGACCTACAGTTGCTACTCCTGGCCTTACTGGGTCATCGTAAGCGATATAACTATCACTATCTTTATCATAATATTTGCCTGTTTGGTCTTCTTCAAAGCTTATAAATTTATGCGCTATATCGTAAGGGTCATGCATAGCCCATTCATTGGTTTGAATTTCATTAACTAATGCATCTTGTGTAGGTCCTTCAGTAAAGAACATTTTTATCCAGCTCCGCCTCTACTAAGAAAGTCAACGTATTTTCTTAACTCAGCAAGCTTTCTAGCGTCTTTCCTTTTTGTGCCCCTACGACGAGCTCTCATCGTAATGTCCCCTAAGTTTGGCGTTGCATCTCTATATTCAAACCCTTTTTTTGTAGTTTTCATTCCTCCTGGTGTATTCTTAACACCTTTAGGAAAACCATGACTAGCAGCTTCTCTAACTTTAGCAAGAGCCCTAGCTCTTTCCACAGGAACACCCCTCTGCATACCTCTAGGTGTTGCAAGTTCCTTTAATCTATCCATGTCTAAGGGCCTATAAGAGTCAATAGCAGCTTTGGGACTTCTTACTGATACAATATTTCTAGACAACATACTAGGGTCACTAGATATTTGCTTATTTTTTAACATTCTAAGTAATGCTGCGGCCGCTTTTTGACCTTGTCTAGTACCTGCTTGTAATAATTTTGCTATTATTGATGCTGCTACCATTAATATCCTCCGTTATAATCTGACATATTTGGATTACTATAATCATCTTCGTACATTTGATTCTCTACACTAGGCACCTTTATGCTGTTAACTAACTGGTCTAACCTAGTATTAGGTTTATTTGACTCAAACGCTTCCATTGTTGTAAAGGGATTAGAAAAAGGCTGTTTCCCTGCAAGCATGCTAAATATGTTTTTAACTC
>VTLG01002939.1_pt1 | contig 15064 bp, 13 predicted proteins | sample 4694571 | NCBI WGS metagenome assembly VTLG01 (sample SAMN12604809, study PRJNA352737) | marine metagenome | biome: ENVO:00000447; feature: ENVO:00000209|ENVO:00000569|ENVO:01000036; material: ENVO:00002151; isolation source: viral sequences binned using virsorter ...
TATCAAATGCACCTTCTACAGAATCTGCTGTAAATGGATCATTTTCTACTAAGTCAAGTGTTTGTGTCTGTGTTGTAGATCTTCTAATAACTACTGTTTCAGTAGCTGTTGGAATATGTCCAGATTCGAAGATTACATTACCCCCTGTTGCAACTCCTGCACCAGTTACTGTATAGTGTGTGGTAAGTGTTTTTACAGTTTCTGCACCAGTAGATGATCTTATAATTACTTGTAAGTCTGCATCTGCAGCTATCTTGAACTGGTATGCAAAGGTATCGCTAGACCCGTCTCCTGAATAACTGTTTTTTATAATCGTTGTTGATATTGCCATATGCTTATTCCTCTACTATTTTATCATAATATTTATTGTTTTTCTATTATCGCTCTTGAAACTTCCTTGCTTGATTGTTACCATTTTTAGCTACTTCTATCAGTAAGGTATAAAGTCTGTCTAAATCTTCTACTATTTCATTTTCTGTAGGCATAAATTTAGAAATAAAATTGCCTCCAGAAATTGTATTTTTTATTAATGATAGTAAATATTTATCTTCCATAGGTTTTCCAGTTTGTTCGTCTATTAAATCATAATCATTTTTAATTTTAGACAAAATATCTTGAGGTGTTGCATTTTCTATGTTTTTTTGTGTATCTAAAATTACTTGCTCTAATTCTGGCACTGCACGTAAATCATACATTGTTTGAACTAATTGGATTGCTTTTCGTAATTCACTAATTATTTTAACTTGTTCTTTCATTATTTGATACAAACCAAAATCTGATCTTGAAGTTATTTTTTCTAAAGCTGCAGTTCGTTCTGTTTCATCTTGTATTGCCATTGCAGCATCGAAAGCTCTATCTACATTTTTGAATGTGTTCCAATTTTGATAAAATTTTTCTAAATGACTTGATGACATACCAGGTTGTCTAATTACAAATGCTTGGATAACAGGTAGTTTGTCAATGTTCTTAATCCAATTACTTGAAAAAGGTTGGGGAGGTCTATCTACAAAACCTAATTTTTCTGCTGAAAAATCGTAAAGTTGTTTAAATTGTTTACCTATTCCACCTGTCCATGAATCATAAATATAATCAATTTGTATTGGACTTTTTAAAAATTTAGGTACTCGCAAATCAGCAAAGATAGAACTAAATTGTTTTGCAAATTCTGAAGTTCTAAGAGTTGATTCATATTCAGGTAAATCATCATTTCTTAAACTCTCAGGAACAATAGGTCTGCCTGTAAAAATAGATTTGTTAAAGTACAATTCTCCAAAAGGCCTTATAAGATCAGGTGCTGCGTTTACAGTAAATGTTTTTCCCATGTTTTTTAATCCTTCTAACATAAGACTATTAGTAACATCTGGATTTGTGCCATAAATATAATCTAATGTTCTTTCTATAGAAGAACCAAATAACAACCCTAATTCAAAAGGTTTTGGTATTGTTATAAAATATTGTTCACTATCTGCCATTGCTTCTCGCATTGCTCTTTCTTCATCTGGAGTACCATCTTTTTTAACATAAATTTTTAAATATTTTTTATATAGCTCTTGTGTTTTACCTTTGCCAACAGGAATATTCCAAAATAAATCTTTACGCCATTGTGGCAATCTTTGATACAAAGGATCTTCATGATTTGCATACCATAAATAAATACTAGGAGCAGTAATGTATAAACTTGCTTTCAATAAAGTTTGTCCTGGTCTATTTTTTAAAGCATCAAATAGTTTATCATAACCTCTAATTCCAGATGTATAAAAGGCAGAAAATGAATTTACAGCCTCAGTTTTATATCCTTGTTTTGCAAAATCAAATAAATCTCTAGCTTCAAAACCAGCTCTTTCTAAAATTTCCATTTTGTTAAGTTTGCCGTCTTTGTTTAATTTTAAATTTAATTTTTCTAAGTTCTTTTTTACATATAAAAATTCACCTAATTTTGCTGAAATTTCTGTAGCTTCTGCACCACTTCTTGCTAATTCTACAAATCTATTTAAAGGATTTTTAGATATTTGATTATCTAATGTTCTTCCTGTTAATTGTTCTCTTATTGCATTTTCACCATATTTTCCAAATTGTGTAAAAGTAGATTGCAAAGCACCACTTCTCATAAAATCATCTAGTAATATTTGAGCTTTTTTATTTCCTATTTTTGCTGCAGCCATTGTCCAAAAACCTTGAAAAGTTCTTACTACGGGAACAGCAAATCCATTACGTGAAACAACAGCAGTAAAGAAAGTATCTCTAAAAAGGTTTTTAGCCCAATAAATAGGATCAAGTATTACACCTAAACGTAATGTTTTTGTTGGTAACGACATAGCTTTCATAAAACTATTGTTAAAAAATGCAGCAAAAGAATTTGTACCTGTAAGTGGCTCAATTAATTCTTTTGGAACAGTGTATGTTTCTTTTTTACCTTTTCTAAAAACAGATATTTGATTGCCATCAACAAAACTATCTTTTCTAAATATAGAAAAATTTTCTACCCCAGCTTTGCTAAGTAAATCTTCGCTTACATTAAAAATGTCAGCTAATTCTTTTGTTGTAACTTGAAAAGATTTTGTAACTTTTTTTGTTTTTTGAATTCCTAAATCTTTAGCTAAAGCTGAATTTTCATCAATCATATCAAAAAAAGATTGTAATGCTCTATTGCGTTCTGCAAGTTCTACATAAAAAGCTGTGTTTCTATAAGTTTGTTCTATAGGATCTTCAAATTTACCTCTAAGTACCTTGCCAATTTTTTTAAGTGGGCTACGCACTCTTTTTGCAGAAGGTCCTTCTATGTCAAAACCTTCTCTTAATTTTGCAAAAGGAAAATAATCTTTGTTCATTTCTTCTACTGCTTTTCGTAGTTCTTTAGTTAAAAGACCTGCATCTTCTAGTAAATCTAATTGTGCTTTGTAAAATTTATTAAGTTCTTTATTTGCAGCTTCATATTGTTTTTCTAATCTTTTAACATCTTCTCTAGCTTTTTTATAATTAAAAGGTTTGCCTTCTTCTAGCTCTATTTTAATACCACGTTTTTCTAATTCTAATGCACGTTTTGATGCACGATATAATTCAAAATCTGTATATTGTTCTTTTGTTTTTATAGGTTCAAAAATTTTTTTTAAAGATTTAGTATCGTAGTATTTACCTGTAAAAATATTGAAAGGATTTTTTTCTGCCCAATAAAGTGCTTTTTCTATAGATGCTGGTAAATTTCTAAATAATTCATATGGATTTAGTTTAGAATCTACCTTATCAAACAATTCTTGTACTACTTTTTTTATTGGATACAATTTGTCTATAAAATCAATATGAAAACCTTCTATTAATGATTTTGTTTTTTCTATAGTAACATCTTTAAACTTCCTAACACTTTGTTCGCCACTAAAAAATTCTAAATTATTTAATTCATCTAGTTCTTTTTTCTGTAATGGTTTTGGCTTATCAGGTGTTTTACCTTGCCATTTTTTTAAATTAATAGCTATTGTTTCTTTAAACAAAACTGGTTCTTTTATAATTTCCTTAACTACTTCATAACTGTTTTTGAAATCTTTACGTATTTTTTCATCAGCTAATTTAGTTTTACCTAATCTACCTACATTCATAACACCAAACAATAAAGCATCATTTATTAAAGTTTCTTTTGTAGGCAATTGACCAGTCAAAGCAAAACCCATAGCTTCAAAACCTACAGTTTGGGTAACGGCACTTGCAACCAATCCTTTTGCTCCAACTAATCCTGGAAATGCTAAACTTGCTCCTAATTGTAAACCTGTCGTTGTACCTTCTGCAACTCCTTCTTTAATAAAAATATCCCACCATTCTTTAAAAGTATCTACATCTCCTCTTTGTAATGCTTTTAAATATGTTGTTTTTAAAGCTTGGTTAATAAATCCCCCAGAAAACCCTACTGCAAATGGATTACCTCCAGTAGCTAAAGCAGCTGGTGCTGCACCTATTGCAAATGTAGGAATATCTAAAAGTAGGGCTGATCCAGATTCAAGTAATCTTTCTAATATTCCTGTATCTTCTGGTTCTTCGCTAAACGCTTTTTCCCATCCATAACCAATTTCAGTATTAAAATAATATTGCGACATCAAAGACATATTACTCTGCCCAAGACCTCTATTCCAATATTCAGACCATTCGGCTTCTTCGCCTACCAATGTATTTCTAATAGTTTGCCAATAATTACGAGCTTCTTTTCTAACATTGTTATGCTTTGTTTTTAACGCATCTATTTTTATAGTAGTATCTTCTTCTACAATTGGCGCACTTTTATAAAGTGGTATTTCTTCTGTAACAAGTGGTGCTTTTTTATATAAAGGTGTTGCCATTATTATTTTTCTCTTTTTCTTATTTCTTGTGTCTCAGGATCGAAAAAATGACTACCAATTGGTAGTTTAAAATAATCATTATCATCTTTAATTATAAAAATACCATCTTGATTTCTGTCAACTCCATCTACATCAGCAAAACTTTTAGGATCTGGTCCTTTTTTCTTCAAAGTTACTGTTGTGCCTTTTGATTCATTAATATATTCATTTATATTATCATCCTGAGTAATAGAAAACTCTATAATATCACTAAAAATGTAATATTCTGAATCTTGATCTAACAAATCTTTAGCAGTATATCTTTTACCTTTTTTTGAACCTTCTTCTATTTGTTCAAAAATTAATTCATTAAATTCTATTGTTTTGTTTACTACATAATTAGCGTATCTTTGTCTACCAACATTAGTTTTAATTTTTCCTTGTACTTGATTATTATAACTTTTAACCTTTACATTAAACAATTTATTAGCTTCTTTTACTTTAGGTTTTTTCATTTCTGATATTTTATTAAGCAATTCTATTTTACTAGCAGTATTTAAATCAGGATGGCTTATAATATTAAGATTAGAATATTGAGGTAACAAGTTGTCATTTGGTAGTATTTGATTACCATCAGTAATTTCACCAGTAGTTATTTTAAATAATAAATCTTGAAAAATTAATGTATCATCTTTTACTTTACCTGCATTTTCTACAATATCTCTTCTAGCTTTTACTAAACTATTTACTTCTGTAATGCTTAATCCTGCATTTACTCCATCTGTTCTAATTTGTTCTTCAGTAATATAGGTTGTGGGGTCGTCTATATCAAAACCAGTTAAAACACTTTTTGTTAAAGATGTAAGACCTGCATCTTTTCTTTTTTCTTTTTCTATTTTAGATAATTGTTCTTGCTTACTTTTTTCGACTCTTGCCCATGCTAACAATTCATTTTTCATATCAACTGGTATTGCTTCACCCTGATATGTATTTTCATTTTCAATATAATTTATAACTTTGTTCCAATCAGTTACTTTATCTTTTGCAAAATCTTTGCTGTTAGGATCATATAGTTCATTTTTTTTTTGAAATATAGTAGCTTTTCTAAATATTGTTTCGAATGTAGTTTTTAAGAATAATCTTTTTTCAGCATCTATTTGTGGTTGTGAACCAGTACCATCTATAGTGTTTGCAACTTTTGCATCTTTATCTATTTCTTTAAGTTCTGATTCGTACCAATTCCAAACATTTCCACTATCAATACTATCTACTTTCAATCCGTCTGGTGCGCTATATCTTGCAGTTTTTCTTCTGTTAAGATTTATTAAAGAATCTAATCTTAATTTGTCTTGTTTTTCTGCTCTAAAAATACGTCTATTATTATTAAATATTGTGTAATAAGCAGATTCAAATTTAGCAAAAGCTCTTTCATCATCTTTGAATATAATATTTTTTAGATTATTAAGTTCTTGTTTTTCAAAAGAGTTCCATTTTGCGTTAAATTCTTCTGGTGTCCATGTAGCAAAAGTTTCATCTTCTTTCCATTTATCCATTTGAAGTTGTACTCTTCTTTCTAATTTTGCAGCTTCAGAAGAATTTTTATTTTCAATTCTAACATTTTCTTCCTTTTCGTCTTGTTTAGCTTGATAGTTAGCTATTTTTGTTATTACATCTTGAAAACCAGTACCAGCAGCTTGTCCTGCTGCAACACCAATTAGATCTAAACCACCACCTACTGCTGGTTGGCCTATTCCATCTCTCACAGGTCTTGTTGCTCTTGCACCTAATCTTGCTCCAGCTTGTTTAAATATATCTATTGACATCTTATCCTATTGTACTCCCTGGTAAATCTGTCCTTCCTAATCCTGCTAGAGGATTTGTTCCATATGAAGCTGCTTGTTGTCCAACTATTGAAGGTTGTTGACCAGTTGTTTTTGGTTGTGTTCCAAGATAATAAGTATTAGCAATTCCTGATATTAAATTAACACCTCTATTATATGCCTCTTTATTTAATGCACCTGCAAGTCTAAAATCTATTTCATCTAAATCCATAGTTAATCCTTTTTCTACCCAGTACAATGTATCATTTAAATTATCTAAAACAGTTTGTGATTCCAATAAACTCGAACCTTCCCCAATCGCTATCCCTCTAGCAGCTTGTGCAGCTCTTTTTTCAGATAATATTAATGCTGCTCTTTCATTTGCCTGTATTCGTTGTTGTATTGCTTGTACTTCTCTTCTTCTCTTATCTGCTTTTGCAGCTCTACGAAGTTGCCTACTTTGATTATAAGAACCAAGTAAACTTACTGCTGTTGATAATCCGACTGCTGCTGCTAAAAATACACCCATATTAATCTGTTGTTACTATAGTTCCAGTAACTGCTAGAACTGTCATAGGTAGGGGTTGTGTTTGCTTTATGGTTATTTGACCATCTCTATCCCAACCTAAGTTAGTAACTCTTTTATCTCCTGTAAACGCTGGTATTGGCTCACCCATTGCATTTGCCGAACTTCTAAATGGAAGTTGGTCGTTATTAATAGTTACGCCAACACTATCTAATAATCTTACGATAATTTCATTATACCTTTTTTTTCTACCTTGTGCAGTACCTGCTTGTGCAGTACCCTCTGGCCTTAGTGTTTTTATAGTAGAAACATAACCAAGACCTACCTCTATTGTTTTGCTTTCAAATGTACTTGGAAGGCTAACTGTTACTGCTCCGTTAGTAACTTTTTGCTTTGGATACACTGCATCATCTATAAGGATTTGTACTGTTTCGCCTTCTAAATGATCTAAACTTGTAACTGTTGTAGATGATCCTGTAACTGTTCCTGCAAGTCCAGAATCTTGGTTTAGCGTAGTATCTAAATATTCTACATATTGTACTGTTGATCCGTTAATTAATCTTTGCACAATAATATAAACTGTATCTTCTGATGCCTCTGATATTGTTGTAATACTTTTTACATCTGCATGAGTTTCGTTTTGTATTGCAAGTCTTACAGGGCTACTGCTATCTACTGTAAGAAATCCTGTACTTTCTGGTGTAGTTTCTGTAATAGTAACAACTGCACTAGATACTGTAGCTGTAAAATCTGCATGACCATTTATAGTTGTCTGTAAATTACTTGCTGTCGTATTATTGTTAGTTTCTGTTTTAAATTCATTTGTTCCTGCAGTGCCTGTTGTAGATGTAAATGTAACAGTTGTGCCATCTGATTTTGTAAAAATAAGTGTAGAACCTGATGTAATATTCGCATAGTCTGAAACTGTAACAGTACATGATTGTGATTTACCACCTATAATGTGTCTATGCCATGCAAGTATTTTTTCATCTTTTAAATATGTAAGTCCAACTAGCTCACCATCATCTCTTACTGCATATAATATTCTGTCTGGTTCTTGTGCATATGCTAAATCAAGAAGACCAGTGCCTGTTACATGATCTGCTAACAAATTAAGATCAGGTGCTACAAAAGCATCATCTGCAAATCTAAACTCAAATGCTCTTACCTTTTGTCTTTGTCTTTGCACAAATAAAACAGCATCATCAATTTGTACTGGTAATGTACTGTGTGTTCCATATGTAGTTTGTTGTGTAATATTTACATTGTCTGGTTTTAATGGTTCTCCAGTAGGTCTAGCTACTTTAAATTCACCACCTGCTGTTAAAATAATAAGATCTCTAGCTGGTGCTAATGCTCTAATAACATTTACCTTATTAGATGCAATAGTATATATAAATGCGTCAGATGCACTTGCATCATCTACATCAAAATTGTCAAACAATCCAGACTGTGATGCAAATATAGTTTGTGGAAATGATGTTGTTCCACCATAAATTAATCTTTGTTCAAAAAAAGTAACAGCTTTTGGAAAACCTGTTGTTGCAGAAAACGTGCCAAGTTGAAAAGCTGCTGTTGCATCTGTATTTGCAAATGCTTTTGTTATAGTGCAAACAACTACAGTTGTGCTTGTTCTGCCAGTTATGACTGCTTCACCACTATTAAATTTTATAAGTCTACCTACATCTGTAGTTTGAAAACCATCACCACCATTAATACCAGTAACTGCAGAAGCTGTAATATTAACACTTGTTCCTGTGCCTGATGATGCTGGTGTAAGAGTTGTAGTTGTAGTATTTGCATCTAAATACGGACCAGTTGCTCCAAAATCTACATCTGCAAGTGTCCAAGATGTATGGCCTGTTCTTGACAATTTTGCTGGTTCGTGTGATGGATGTACTATATACATTACATCTGCTGACTGTGCAAATTGTAAATCAAATACCTGTGCTGATGTATATGTAGTAGATATTTCAAATACTTTTGCTGCTGTACCACCTGAACTGTATGTAGTATAGTTTGTTGAATTTACTCCTGACAATTCAAATGTATGTGTTGTTTTATTTGCTACAGTAAATCTTCTGCCATTTACTTCTGTCATGCCTACAACATCATTAATCCAAACATGGTCGCCATCACTATAACCATGTGAAGTTGCTGTTACAACTGCTGGATTTGCTTTTGTAATAGCAGATATAGATTTGTCTGCCTCTGTTATTTGTCCTTGATCTTTAAAAAATCTTATATACTGATTGCCAAACTCTAACACATATGCTTGTTCATCATTAAATTCAAAAGGTATAAGTCTTGTAGTATTTGCAGAGTTTTTGACTTCACATATGAATCTACTACCACTTCTTCTAGTCGCACCACCTTGTGGAAACACAGTCATGTTCTCTAGTGTTTCTACACCATTGCTATACTTGTCAAGATTAGTCTGTCCAAATAATTTAGGACTAAGTTCACCTGCAGTAAAATTTGTTTGTATTGGATGTGTTCTAGCCATTATCTTCTAAAATCCGTAAATGTATCTGAAACAAGATCATCAATAAACCCTTCTTGTCCATCAATACTACGAGCTTCAGAAAGTTTAAGCTGGTAAAGCCTATACATTTGTTCTTGTACTTTTAGACTATTAGTTACTGGATATGCTAAGTCAGATGCAAGTTTAGTAATTAATGTGTCTACAAATAAAGAATCAAACAGTGTTGTGTCTGTAATCCTTGCAATATAAATTATCTTAGCAGTTTCTTCATCTGTTAACAACACCCTGCCTTGTGTTGAAAAATTTTCTACTTTAAATATATAATCCTCAAATTCCATAGCTAATACTCTTAGACAATAAGGATTTGTAGGTAAAGCATATTGGTAATCATAGCCATATACAGGTGAATCAGAAAGCTGTGTCAAACTTGCTCTTGTTATTGCAAAGTTCCAAGGATGACTTCTTAAACAAGCATCTCTTGCATCTTCGTAAAAAGCATTACATAATCTAGCTCTTTCTGAATCATCTGTTAAGGAAGTTATAGGATCATCTCCTAATCTTCTAAGTGCGTTTGAACATATTGAAACTTCTGTTGCCATAATTCACCTTATAAGAGGGTAGCCGAAACTACCCCCTGTTGTTGTTTTTAGTCTACAACATATGTAACGATTAATGTTACGTCGCCAGCTGCTGCTGTTGCTGCTACGTTAGACATAGTTAAAGCGATTCTTAAAGCTCCACCTGGATCTGATGATAAACCACCATCTTCCCAAGCAAAGTTAGAAACTGCGTTAACATTTCTAGCTTCGAAAGCAACTTCAGCGCCACCTGTTTCTGCAGCTTGTAAAGTTGTTATAGCTGTTGCATAACAATCTTCATCAAGAACAGTACCATTCTCATAATATAGACCTACATTGGCTGCCAAAGTTGGTGAGCCATTGCCGTCTAAATCATCATTGAATAGTTTGATTGATAATACTTTTGCATTAGATGGGATTTGTACCATCATTAATACATCATCATTATCAATGTCGCCTGTTCCTGCTGCAATCGTTCCACTTGCTACACGCATTCTGCCCTGTAAGCTTCCAGTTTCTAGGACCTCTCTAGGCGATGCATCTAGTGCTGTAATTTCGACTGATTTAGCTGTTGCCATTTTTGATTCCTCCTATTAACTTTCAGTACATTCTATCTCAACAACTTTTTCATCTTCGATACGAGTTGCACCGATAGTCATTGACAAGAATACCTGTGTTGCATAATTTTTGTCTGCTCTTTCGGATATTCTAGTGTTGATATCCTGGCCAACAGCAAGGCCTATACCAGATTGTGCAAATGCTAAAACTAATCTGTTGCTAGATGAGTTTGTATCTAGTCTTTCTGTTCTAATAAAATTGAATCCCATAAATGTATCAATTTCACCTTGAACAAGTGCTTTAACAGAGTTAAAGTCTGCAGATGTAATTTGAGTAATTGCTAACAAGTCTGATAGCTGTTTAGATGTAACAACGCAATATCTTGGTTCTTCAGGATCTACACTGTTTGCATCTAAGATTTCTTTTGCTTCGATCAGTTTTGTAACTGATAAACCAGCAGAGCCATGAACAATTTTTTGTCCAGATGGTAATGCTACTGTTGAACCACCAGATACACCACCAAAGGCGTTTCCAGAAGCTGCATCAATAATTGCATCATCCATTGCTCTTCCCATAGCCCATGCACCTGCTTGTGCATATTCAGACTGTGGGCTGATAAGCATCCTTACTTTATCTTCTTGATCAATTAAGTCTGCCCAATCGTAATCATCCATACTTACTTTTCTACGAGAGTGAGGTGTGTCAACTCTTGGAGTGTCGCTATGTCTGGATGTTCTTTTTAGCGCAGCAGTTGAGCCAATTCTTTCAAAGAAATGAGATTTACCGACAACTGTTTCTGTACGGACTGCATCTCTAAGTCTTGAACCTTTTTGCTGTGCCAAATGAAATACATTGCTTTTATACTGTTCTATAAAAGCTGTAGTTATTTGTACTGACATATTTCAGTCCTCCTATAAAAATATATTATCGGTATTTATCCAAATGGGATACCTTATAAAATACGTTTTTATCAAACGGATGTTTAACGCCTATCATGGCCACCCCATCTGTTATCCTTACGGGCAGAACTTTGGTATGTTAATTATAGCACAAGAAAATTAATTTCCATAAACTTTTTCGTGCAATTGTCTCATTCTTTCTACCATTGACTTGTGATCCTTATGTGAAGCATTAAAATATGGATTCTTAGGATCAGTCATAATCTGCTCTATTTCTTGTTTTGCATCTAATGCAGAAGCTGCAACAGTATTATTTTGTGTATTTTTAGCCATTTCTTCTGTTACTTCTTGCCCTAATCTAGCAAAAAATTTAATCATAGCTGGATCATTACCTGCTGGTCCATTAAGAACTTCTTTTAGTCCTTCATCACCATATACATCTATAGCTCTCATTGCAGAACGAAGATTCTTATCATACTCAAATCCCCACTCTTGTTTCAAACTTTGTTCTGTTTCTTCTCGTTGCACATTCATTTGTGCTTCTTGCAACTGTCCAGTGCTATCAATTTGATTTACTTGATACTGTAATAAAGCATTTACCTGATCGTTGTTTAGTCCTATCTTATGTGCAACATTTTTAAATTCACCTACTGCAGTTTCATTAAAATGTTGTTTATGACTATCTGGTATAGATAAATCATACTTTGTAGGATCTGTAGGTCTGCCTAATTTATTATACAGTTCTGCTTTTTCCTCATCATTTTTAGGTAATGGTATTCTATTACCTATCATTTTTTGTTGATGAACTACTGTCTTTGCTAATGATTCTACATCATTTAGATTTTGCAAAGTTGGTTCATTTTTTAGTTCTTCTGGCAAAGATGATTTCCAATCAGTTTCTGTTTGATTATCACTTATGCCAGATCCTAATACAGATTCAGAATTTTGTTCTGTTTCTGGAGTAGGGTTGTCTGCCACTTCTGTGGTCGTTTGTTCGTCAGCCATTATTATTATCCTCCTTTAAAAGATTTAGTATTCTGACTATTACTGCTCTTTGCCCTTCCTTAAAAGCAGTTTCATAGGGATCTTTACTAAAAGAACTCCTATGGTAATAAGCTGATGTAAGATCAGCCAAAACTCTTTCACCTTCTGGTGTGCTAAATGTTCCTCTATAGTCTATCTTCTGTTGTTTTAATTCTTGATCTGAATTTTTATGCTTCACCTGCTACCTCTTCCTCAAGCTCTCCAGCTACTTGTTCTAATACTTGTTGTGCGCCAGGATCTGCTGCATCTTTTAATGCTGCTGATTGTTTAGCTGCAATCTCTGCTTGTTGCTGTTGCATCATCATTTGCTGTTGCATCATCTGTGCCTCCATTCTAGCTTGTCTAAGTTCATCTACTTCTGCTCTACCTCTAAGTACAGATTTAGGCACACCAAGTAGTTCAGCTCTCATTCTAACTGCCTCATCATTGTTTAAGATATCCATGACTGATGGATCAGCTTGTCCTAGTTGCATAGCTAACTGATACAATCTTTCTACTGCAACTGCTTCTTCCATACGCTGTGATCTTGCAAGTGGACCTACATATTCGATATCTATAGATTGTCCTTGCAATAATTCTGGTGCTGGTAGAAAAGCATCTGCTCTAAACATAATACCAAACACTCTTTCTATAAGTGGGTTTAGAAACTCGGATTGGAATCTACCAAGTGTAGGACCTAGAAGTCTTTGCATAAGTTCGTATCTTACTTGTACTTCTGTAGCTGTCATTTGTGGTCCTTGTTGTAACTGTAACTGGTCTGAGTAATATGCTTGTCTTATTGCAGTTTTAAGTTCGTTTTCTTTAAAAGCATTTAGTTGCATATTTGCACCAGACTGAAATGGTTTTACTGCAGCATCACTTCTAATAACTGTTATACCACCAGGTGTCATTCTTACTCTACCTATAACACCATCATCTTGTACTAATAGTGGAGGATCTATTGCTTTTGACCATGCTTTAAGTCCTAGCTCTACAGCTTTGTTTAATGTTTTGATATCTGGTAAAGCATTGTAGGACGGGGAACGACCATATACTTCACCAGTAGCTTTTGACCATCTAGGTACAAGATATGGAAACTCATTGTATCCACCAGTTCTAACGACCATCTTATCTTGTTCACATACATGACAAGAATGAAATGGTAGTTTTGTGTTAGATTTACCTAATGCTCTTTCATAATCTTCTGTAGGTTCTACTGCATGAATAAAATCAAACTTCTTATCTGGTTTCATTCTAGCTGCTTCTTGTATTTTTGCTCCTACATTTTCTTCACCAAATTCCTGTATTGCTTGTCTAGCAGTTAATTTATATCTTCTGTATAAACAATCTATATATCCACTTACATTTTCGCCAATGTAAAATTCTGATATGTGCATTGTTTTAAAATGTATAGAATCTATATCGTATCCCTTGTTACCTTCCTCTACGAATAAACATCCTGTTCCTATAGAACAAAGATCTAAATATAGTTCATGTACTTCTGTATTAAAATTAGTTTGGTTAAATACATCATACATTCTTCTGGCAGAATCTTCTAACCATAACTGCACTTCTCTATCTTGATTTATTTCATCATCTCTAATTTTTAAATGAAACCATTGTAGTGATGGTGATGTAAGAGTTCCTTGTAAACTAGCAGCTAATAAATTGTTTGCAGTTATAGCTGTAGAATCAAACAAGACCTCAGTTCTTTTATCTCCTTTTACTCTAACAAAAACTACGTCTGCTTTACGAGGCATAACATAGTCAAGTATTTCTTGCCAATGATCTTCCCATGTGCCTCTGCTAGAAGACATTTCTGAAAATCTTTTTTTTATATAGTCAAACTTTTCCACTATCTACCACCTAACAATGTTTTGCCAACATTAGCTTCTTCTTCAACACCAGTGCCACCAGTTAAAATAGTAGACATATAACCCATTTGTTTGCCAGATATAAGTCTTTGTCTTTCTTCTGCTGCTTTTGCCTCTGCTGCCCTTTCTCTTTCTAAAAGTTCTGCATCAGGTCCTGGTGGTAATTTTGGTTGCTTAGGAGCAAGTATCGGTCCTATTATCGGGATATCACCCATCTGCAGTCCTCCTTTTGCATACCATATAATGCAATGTCATATAGTTTATCATGTTTTTTAAGAAAATTCTTTAAATATCCTTCTTTTTTAAAACCAACACCTTCTATTAGTTTCATACTTCTTTTGTTTTGAGCAGTGCAAGTAGCAGTTACTCGCTGACATTTTGCTTGATTGAAGATGTAATCGAACATTAATTTTATAAATCTACGCTGCACGTGTTTAGGATTATCAGATGCTATGTGAACATATATGTTATTGCCATCATACCCACAAAACAAAATAACTCCGACAATATTATCCCAGTCATCTAAAAAACCAATAGTGGTATAATCATCTACTTCTATATTAGCTCTTGGTTGTAACCATTCGTAGAATGTTTTACTCCAAGCTTGATCGTATATTGGTCTGATCATTATCCACCTAATAAAGTTTTTTTAGTTGTTGCAGTTTCGCCTAAACCTTCTGCGCCTGTCAATATTGTTGAACCACCATATTGTGATGCAGATGATGCAAGTCTTTGTGCAGTTTGTTCTGGCTTAGGTACAGATTCCATAAGTGCTTTTGGACTAGGTGTTTTTTGTTTTTTACTGCCCATACTAAGCACAGTGCCAACACCTTTACCTACGGCACTAACTATGCCACCAATAGCTTTTGCTACTCCACCCATTAAGCTCTCCTTTTTTTAGCAGTCTTTGCAGCTCTTTTAAAATTAGCTGCAGTTGGTGCGCCTTTAGATCCAGGCTTTCTCATTTTTTCACCACTACCTGCTTTGATCCTTTTACGTT
>VTLG01004706.1_pt1 | contig 15063 bp, 15 predicted proteins | sample 4694571 | NCBI WGS metagenome assembly VTLG01 (sample SAMN12604809, study PRJNA352737) | marine metagenome | biome: ENVO:00000447; feature: ENVO:00000209|ENVO:00000569|ENVO:01000036; material: ENVO:00002151; isolation source: viral sequences binned using virsorter ...
TAGAATGAAAAAGTATTCTCCCTTCCTAAATATAGATGTATTCCATTACAAAAAAATCCTTAAGGATTTAGTACTTGACACTGCAAGGTGACTCAAGTATACTGGATACACACAAGCCAAATCTCAACAAATACGAGGTAATCTAAATGTCTTTTGATTCGCTTAGAAAGCAATCTAAACTTGGTTCTCTTACTGACAAGTTAGTAAAAGAAGTAGAGAAGATGAACTCATCTTCTGGTGGAGCAGATGAAAGATTCTGGAAAGCAGAACTGGATAAGACTGGCGTAGGGTCAGCAGTTATTCGTTTCCTTCCAGCACCTGATGGGGAAGAACTCCCTTGGGTAAAGGTCTACTCACATGCATTTCAAGGACCAGGTGGGTGGTATATTGAAAACTCTTTAACCACAACAGGTGGTAAAGATCCTGTTTCAGACTACAATCGTACTCTATGGAACAGTGGTAATGATGCTGATAAGGATACAGTACGTAAGCAAAAGCGTAAACTATCTTACTACTCTAATGTATATGTGGTAAGAGATCCTCTTCATCCAGAGAATGAGGGTAGAGTATTCCTATTCAAGTATGGTAAGAAAATATTTGATAAGGTTCTGGAAGCAATGCAACCAGAGTTTGATGATGAAACTCCAATCAATCCTTTTGACTTCTGGCAAGGTGCAAACTTCAAGTTGAAGATTGTGAAGAAGGATGGGTTCTGGAACTATGATAAGTCAGAGTTTGATAAGGTAGCACCTTTATTAGATGATGACGATGCATTAGAAGCACTATGGAAGAAAGAGTATTCTCTCTCTGCTATTACTGCTCCTGATCAGTTCAAGTCTTATGAAGATTTGGAGAGACGTTTGAAAACTGTACTAGGACAGAAACCAGTTCAGTCTCCTAGACTAGATGAAGAAGTTGTTGCTGAATCTGAAGAACCAGTTGCAGTTGCTGCTCCTGTAGCATCTGCTAGTTCAGATGAGGATGATGCTCTTAGTTACTTTCAAAAGTTAGCTGATAGTTGAAATATAATCAGATCTGCTTGACCCTTCTGGTCATAGCAGCATATATAAATCTATTTTTTAAATAGGTTACTGATACAGTCTAATATTTTCTCCTTTCTTCAAGGTGTCGCTCACATACTGAGCGGCACCTTTTTTATATGGCATGTTCTTATCCATATCATTCATGATTACATTTAGGTATGCTGATTTAAGTAGATAGATATTTCTTTTAGCATCTTCTTTTTTAGATTCATAATCATAGTTAGTGATACCTTTAACTACATTAGCTGCAGGTATAGTATCATATACAGTTCCATCAAAGTATTCATAGTAGTATGCATTACCAGTTCCAACTGTTCCTTCTACAGTAAAGATAACTTCTTCTGTTCCTTCTATCTCTGGTAACTTAACATCTGGTATAGAGGGAAGATCATATGTAAATTTAATTACTACATCATTCACACTGTAGACAGATGTGATAGGGAATCTTCCATTATAAACATCACTGGATACATTTTTAATAAGAACTTCTGATCCTACTACTAAATTTTTAATACCATTGTACATAGTAACTGTTGCTACCTTTGCATCACTACCAGAAATTTGATTGACTTTAGTATTGGTTGCTTGAATAAAGTTACCATTAGTTCTCCATTTGTTAGGAGTCTTCAGTCCAGCAGGTAATACTACACCACCTTTAGAATCTTTAATTTCTACTGTTTCATAGTGGTGTATACCAGAATATAATTTCTCATATGTTCCATACTTCTCCAACATAGTCTCATCAAAAGATGCTTGTGGCATTGGCCATTCAGTTTGTATGTTGGTTACATTATTAGAAAGTAATACCACCCAATCTAATGTAGGATCATCATAGTATTTGTTAGCCACAATATCAGGTCTATCATCACCGACTATGACATACTTTTCAAAGTAAGTTAGGTCTTGTAGTATGTCAGGACGTAATCTTCCACGTTTAAAAAGATTTTTTACAGCAATGAAATTAGAGATGTCATGTGCAGGAGCATTGCGATTGACATACTCAAAGTTTGGTACTTGTCTGAAATAAGAATTTGTCATGGTTAGAATCCTGTTCCTTCTTTGCCTTCATCATCATTCCAGAAATCATCATTGTATATTGGAGTCATTTCCATGAATCCCAGTGATACTTGATAGGATGTCATTGATCCATCACCTCTTCCACCATCATCTTCATAGGTGCTATAGGAACCATCTGGAGTATAGTCCACAGTAAAACTATTCATAGCACATATCTTTATATTATTTAAGAAAGGATGAGAGTCTCCATTCTTAAAAGTATACTTAAGTTTGAAAACATTTGGACTCTTTAAAAATATTCTACTTGTAGATCTTTTGGGAGCCATAGATTTTTTAAAGAATCTAATGATTTGTTTTATTTTATCTGCTTCCTTTGGTTCTCTTGGTGTGAATCTATAGTTGTAGTTGAATGATCTTAGATTAGGACTATTAAATAATACTTCTAGGTTATTGTTTATTGTCAGTCCTGTAGATCTACCTATGATATTTGCTCCTAATGCTTGCTGCGCAAAGAATGCTTTAATTAATTGTGGAGTAAGAGCAGTACCAGCTGCAGCAAGAGTAGATTGACCTTGTTGCAATATTCCTGTGAGATCAAAACCTTGACCTGTTAATAGGTTAGATCCTGCTTCCATAGCCTCACCAGCTAAATTTGCTCCTGCTATTTGAAGAGGATTTAATCTATCATCACCCCAACCAACACTATTTGCTTCTGAAATACCTGGTTGCATGGGTAGACTTACTACACCTCTTCTCTTTTTTATTCTCTTATCTATATCTTTTATCTTAAATAAATTTGAATCAATGTTTCCTGCCATCAAACCTGGTTCATAATCATAGCAAGTAATTTTAAGGAAATCAAAGTTGCTAGTATCCTTTTGATTGATAGGATACCTTCCAATAAAAAATCCTTCTGGGTCTCTAGGAATGTCAACACTAGTTTCTAGATTCTTAATTAGATTTGTTATTGATGGTTGAGGTACTTTAGATGTATTATCTTTTTTACCAGGAAATTTAGCATTATCTATATTAGCATAATTAATTAATTCTTCAGTGCGATCATTTAAATTTTTTAAATTTTTTGCATTCTTTAAAAATTTATTTGCTCCTGTTCCATTGCCAACCCATTTCTGACCATTCCAAGTAACCACTGGTACTTTAGCTGTCTTACCACCAGAGATAGATTTATTTGCAGTCGCAGAAACATTACCATCATCATCAATCACTATTTTATAAGTTTGAGTGCCTCCACCCTCAACATTCTGAAAGGTAGCAAAATTTGACATGAATATCTTTTTAGTTATTTAGTCTTAAAGTTTGCATAAGATAGTGAACGCATATAATCTATCTCATCATTTTGTATCACATGTAGTCTTCCTACTATTTCATTCCATGTATAGTTCCTTGATGTTCCCCAATGAAAGTTAAGTCCTCTGAATCCCCATCTATCCACATAGGTAACAGCAACTAAAGGGAACTCATCAAATACACCAGGAGTTTTAGCATTATATACAAAGGTATAGTAGTTACCTGCATCAGGAATGATCTCTGTCTGAGAGAATACCTCCATGATGTTCATCATAATGTCATCAGCATCATCCAACTCTTCAATTTTTTCTTGAAGTTCTTCTGTTCTCTCTGACATTATTTGATACCTAATTCATCTTCTGTGATCAGTTTGAATTCAATTCTCCTATCTAAACAATACTCTTGTGCTGCTTTCCACTTAGCTTGGTTCACAGCATAGGTTGTAAGTTCATACAGATATGATTTAGTTACTCTGGATTTTTTCTTTGGTGGTCTTGTTTGCTTCTTTGGTTTTACCTCAACCACATAAGTTTTGACACTACCATTAGTTTCTCTCACCTTCATTAGAAAGTCTGGGTAGTATCTATGAGGTCTTTTATCTACAGGAGACATGTATGGTATACTTATCTCTTCAGAAGCCCATGCTATAATATTTTCAGTCAGGTCACAGTATCTACAGAACTTACGTTCCCAACTACTACGACATATTATATTATTGTAATTGCCTTGATATTTCTGAGGGTGCTTTGGTTTGTACCTACTCTTAATACTTTCAGCCATCTCTTATACATAATATATAATCTAAAATATTTATAGATGGCAGGTGTTCGTCCAGAAAAATTAAGATTAAGTGATATAAAATCTAGGTTACTGAATGTAGCTCAGACATCTCAGTATCGTCTAACATTATCTGTACCAGCAGCAGTTAGATCTAAGGTATCTGATTTAAGTTCTTTGGATTTTGATAACATTAGTTTGTCTTGCTCAGAAGCAAACCTTCCAGGTTCTTCATTAGCAACTCATGATGTTACTAATGATTATCATGGTGTAAGTGAGAAGATGGCTTATAGAAGAATCTATGATGATGTCTTGGGGTTGACATTCTATGTTGATAGAGACTACAATGTAATTACATTATTTGAAAGGTGGATTGATTATATAAGTGGGATTACAGATCCTCAAACTTATAAAAGTCCTTTTGCTAATCAAAGAGTATCCTATCCTAAGACATATAAGAATGATATATTTGTAAGTAAATTTGAAAGAGATCACCACTCTGATGAGTCTAGTATTAGGAAAAAGATATTAGAATATACTTTTGTTCAAGCTTTTCCTAGAGACATTACTGCTATTCCAGTTTCATATGAAGCTAGTCAAGTTTTAAAGTGTAATGTTTCATTCTCCTTCATTAGATATGTGGTAGAGAAGCAAGACCTTACTGGAAATGTGGTTGTTGCTTCATAAATAAACTACACTATAAAATATTATGCCATTACCAACTATTGTTACACCAACCTATGAACTTGAGTTGCCATCTACAGGAAAGAAAGTTAAGTACAGACCTTTCCTAGTTAAAGAAGAGAAGTTACTTGTCTTAGCACTGGAGTCTGAGGATACAAAACAAATCACTACTGCTATTAGAACAGTCCTAAAAAATTGTATACAAACTAGAGGAGTGAAAGTAGAATCACTTCCTACTTTTGATATAGAATATCTGTTCCTTAATATCAGAGGTAAGTCTGTGGGTGAGGAGATTGAAGTTAATCTTATTGCTCCTGATGATGAGGAAACTCAAGTACCTGTGACTATTAATATAGATGATATTAAGATACAGAAAGATAAGGATCATACTAATAAAGTTAAGTTGGATGCTCAGTTAGTAATGGAGATGAAGTATCCTTCATTGGATGAGTTTGTTAAGAGTAATTTTGATTTTGATGATACTATTGGAATGGATCAATCATTTGAATTGATAGCATCATGTATTAATAAAATCTATAATGAGGAGGAGGTATGGTCTGCTGCTGATTGTACTAAGAAGGAGATGAATGATTTTCTAGAGCAGATGAATAGTATGCAATTCAAAGAGATTGAAACTTTCTTTACTACTATGCCTAAGTTATCTCATAGTGTGACCTTCATTAATCCAAAGACTAATGTTGAAAGTACTGTAGTGCTAGAAGGGTTATCATCTTTTTTCGCGTAGGCATGGTGCATATGGATCTGGAGAATTATTATAAACTTAATTTCTCTTTGATGCAGTACCATAAATATTCATTAACTGAGATTGAAAATTTAATTCCTTGGGAGAGGGATATATATGTTGGGATGCTTCAACAATACCTTGAGGATGAAAGATTAAAGCAACAACAAGCAAGTAGTTAATGGCTCCAGCAACCACTAGTCCAATCAAAATACTCTCAGACTTAGGATATGAAGTCTGGGAGATAGAAAGTGACGCTGATATGCTAAGAGCATTGGTAGATGCAATTAATAGTTTAGATCCTAGTGATGGTAGAATTCCTATACTACAAGATGCAGTAAAGGAAATAAGAGGTGCAAGTAGAGCTGCTACTCCTAGTAAAGCTCAGAAGATTACTGAGAAGAAAACAAGAATAAAAGCTAGTAAGTTTATTCCTAGAGCAAAACCTGCTCCAAAACCAAAAGCAAATCCAGTAGCAATGCTACCTCCTGCTCAAGAAGATAATCAATCTATATTTGCTGGACTATTGAATGGATTGAAGGGTATAGCATCACTACTTAAAAATATAGCAGCACTGTTGGGAGTTCAATTTGTATTTAAAAAGTTACTTGCTGCTAGGAAACGTAGATCAGATGCGCTCGCCTTAAAGAAGGAAAGAGAAGAAGGATTGGAAGGTGATAAGGATGGTCTAGGTAAAAAAATTAAAGATACTATTACTAAACCAATAAAATCTTTCTGGGATACATTATTAAATTTCTTCAAGAATATATTACTAGGGTCAGCAGTCTTAGGATTTTATAAGTGGATGAAAGATCCTAAGAATTTAGAAACTATTCAAGGTATTGCTGATTGGTTTAATAAGTATGGAAAAGCTGTTCTTATAACTTTAGGTTCATTATTAGCTTTAGATATAGGATTTAAAGTTTATAGATTAGTAAAAGCTATAAGAGGTGCTATACAACTTTTAAAGTTAGGTGAATTGTTGAGAAGGATACCTTGGTGGAAAACTCCTCAAGCAGGACAGAAAGCTGGTCAAAAGTTATTAGGTGCTAGTCCAGATATTGTAGATAAAGGTGGGCAGATACTTTCAAGAGCCACTAAGGGACAAGCATTATTGGGAGGAGATATAGTAGGTGAGTCAGCTAAAATAGCTGGTGAAATTGCAGGTACTTCATCTACACGTGCTCCTGCAACAGTATTATCTAAATTAGGAGATGATATTACTGCACAATTTAATAATTTTTTAAGCACCACTACAAAAAATATTACAGGAGCATTTGATTCTAAAAAAGTAACTGAAGGATTATTAAATCTTGATAACGTGGGAACTGATTTAGCTGATAAGGTTGCTGCTGAGGCTGTTGAAGAACAGATGTCTAAGCTCTTGACAGAGGGCATGACTCAGACTGTAGCTAAAAGTCCTACAGCATTTTTTAGTAAAGGTGCTACTGAAGTTCTCCCAGAATTTAGTGGCATGAGTGGATCAGAGATAATGAAATTTGTAGGTAATAAAGAAGCTCTAAAAAAATTATTTAAGAATGGATTTATAAGTAAGATGCAATATAAAAGATTGCTTGATCTTTCTGCTGAAATGCCTGATTTTGGTAAGGCATTTGCTAAAGGGCAATCCACAAGAGTAATGTCTGAGGCAGCTAAGAAACTAGGACCTTGGGGTATGTTAAAGAGAACTTTACCTATTATTAGTACTGGTTTAGATGCATGGTCTTCTATTGAGGAGTTGCAGAAAGGAAATCTTCAAGCTTCACTTTTATTTGCTGGAGGAGCTGTTACCAGTATAGTTGCTCCTTGGTGGTCATTGGGATTAAGTCTTGGTGGAATAGCTGAATCTGTTAGAGCAGATAGGGCAAGAGAAGTTGACCCTGATTATCAAGATTCTTTATCAAAATATCTTAAGGACATAAAATTTGCTCCTCATATGGTTACACCTCAGTTGATGGATTTTTATTCTTTAAGTCCTATGAATAAGAAGAAAAAGGAAGTTAAAGTTACCTTAGTTCCAACTGATATGGGAGAGACTGGAACTTCTAGTGGATCAGGTGCTACTAATAGTGACATTCAAGAGATAAGTTCTGTTGATCAAGGAAATGATAGTCTTCTTTCATCAGTTAGTCTATATGGAGCGTTAAATTACGCATGATTCTTCCACTTCTCACTACAGGACTTAAAATATTTCAAGCAACCAGAAAGAAAGCATCTTCTGGATCTGATGCAGCGACTAAGATTACTAGTAAACAAACCACTGTGAGTGGTAAGAGTGTTGCCAAACCAAAATCAAATGCAATTGTTAAAGCACAGTCTAATAAGATATCTGCTACTAAATTTTTACAAACCACACCTGATCCTAGTAAGAGTAAAGCTACAGCTAAGGGAGGAATCTTTGAAGCATTTGCTTCTATAATTAATGCCATTAATAAATTTCTTTCTAATATTCTATCCACATTGATAGCTGATAATAAATTAACAAAGAAACAATCTGATGATGAGAGAAAAAAATTAGCATTAGTTACTAAGAGACAAAGAGAATCTAATCTTGAAGAAGATGATGTAGGTGGGGAGACCACTACTAAGTCTAAGTCTAAATCTAAAGGTTCATTCCTTGATGCAATAATTAAATTTATTACATCTATAGCTCTTGGATCTTTAGTCCTTGCATTGTATAGAAGATTCTCTGATATAATTAAATTTTTTAAGGATACATATGAAGTTATAAAAGATGTTTTTGAAAGGTTGGGTAGATATATTTCTCCTATATGGGAGGTATTTAAATTTTTAGTTGATCCTGTACAAGGTATAGCTGATTTGATAGGTTTAAAACCTGATACCACTGACTATGCATCTATGATAGAGAAAGATCTTAAAGATGCAGAGTCAGAACTTGAAGTAGAGACAGATAATCTTTCCAAAATTTTGGAGCAAGAGAAAGAAGGGTATGAAGTAGTACAAGAAACTGAAGGAACAAATCCACTTAAACTGGCTGTGGATTTTTTTCTTGGATTAAAAAGAAATGCAAATCCATTAAATATTTTAACAGGAGCAAGTAAAGCAGAGGCTGGTACTTTAGATGGAAAACCCATTGCAATGGACAGATCTTTTGCCAAGGGAATGATTAAAGAACATGAGGGATTAAGATTGAAAGTATATCAAGATTCAAAAGGACTTAAAACAGTTGGATATGGACATCTAATTGATGCTGATTCACCAACTGACATTAGAAGTTTAAAGGTTGGAGATTCAATAACTGAGGAAAGAGCTAATCAATTATTTGGTAGGGATTTTGATGAGGCTTTAAATGCTGCTAGAAACATTCCTGGTTTCTTTAATTCTAGTAAGAAACAACAGGCAGCATTGATTGATCTTACATTTAACATGGGACCTAATTGGTCTGATGGATTCCCATCTTTTGTTAAAGCATTTGCTACTGGAAATTATGAAGAAGCAGCAAGACAATTAGAATTTGCTGATCCTGACAATAGACCAGGAGTAAAATCAGGTTATGTTCAAGATGTAGGACCAAGAAGATCTGAACCTATTTTAAATCTTATAAAAGATAAAGGAATTGATGTAAACATCTCTCCACATTTAAAAAATATTGAGCATCTTTTAAGTAGTCAATCAAATGATTTATCTAAATTATCTAGTAAGATTGCATCTATTTCTATGGATGAGGAGGAGTTTGATGATTCTCCTATCATAGTCCCCATACCTAAACAAAAAACAAAAGTTGTTGGTGGATCTGGTGGTGGTCAGATGATAGTCATAGGAGGTGATGATGTAAATAGTGTTATTAAAAAGATTAATCTTAAAAACTTACAAGCAGTATAATCAATGGCATCTATACTAAGACCAGGTAATATAAGAGACTTTACCATTCATGGAAAGAAAGGTTCACAAGATCTTTCTGGAAATGTAAGTGAGCATGATAGTAAATCTACGCTAGCTGACATAAGATACTATGAGAATGTATTGTCTAATGTAGTTACTTTAACAGTGGGAGTCAAAGAGACTGATGATCTTTTAGATAAACTTCCTATCAGAGGAGGAGAGAAGGTAGATATTGTATTGGAAGATTATAATGGTAAAAAATTAAAACCTACTTTGTATGTGAACAAGGTAAGGAATGTTGTATCAGATAGTATAGAGAATAATTATTTCATAGACCTTGCTTCTGAACAATATTTTAAGAATGATTTGTCTAGAGTGGTTAAAAGATATGATGGTAAGATATCTGATAGTGTTACAAAAATAATGAAGGATAAATTAGATGCTGATGTTGATGTTGATGAGACTCTAATTAACTATAACTTTATTGGTAATAATAGAAAACCATTGTATGTTTGTACATGGTTGGCAGCTAAATCTATACCAGCTAAACCAGGTGAAGGCACAGCAGGATATCTTTTCTTTGAAACTCAAGATGGATTTCAATTTAAATCTATTGATGGATTGTTCAGTCAGAAATCAAAAAGAAATTATGTTTTAACAAACACTCCATTTAAACCTAATGAATATGATGGACAGGTTCTTAAGTATTCTGTTGATAGAGATATTAATCTACAAAATAATTTAGCTGTAGGAGCTTACTCTAATAGAAGTATCTACTTTAATTTTTATGACTATAAGTATGTTGATCAAGAATTTAGTGTCAAGGATGAAGTGATAAAGACTGGAGGTAAGAATCCTATTCAAGCATCTATTGAAAAATTTGGAGATGAACCTTCAAGAATTATGACTAGGATTCTTGATGTTGGAACTCTACCTGCAGGTAAGAGCACTGAAGATGAGTTGGAAACTTGGAAGAGTGATCCATCTAATCCAACTTTTAATGCTCCTAAGACTATGGTTCAGTCTGTGATGAGATATAATCAAATGTTTGCTATTAAAATAAATATTACCATAGCAGCAGACTTTACCTTAAAGGCTGGTGACTTAGTTCATTGTGATTTTCCTGAAGTCAGCACAAGTAAGAGTTCTGGTTTGAATAAAGAAAGTAGTGGCATATATATGATATCAAGTCTGTGTCATCGCTTGACATCAGATCAATCTTCCACTACTCTAACACTAGTAAGAGATAGTTTTGGTAGAAAACCATTCTAAGGAGAATTATGACAACTAACACTCCAAAGCACGATCTAGATCATGAAGTTTACATTGATCCAAAGGATCATAAAGAACATATTAATCATGGCATGATTGAGTATACAGAGTCAGATTTAGAGATGCATAATGATGCATTCCATGATCACACAGAGGAAGAAGTGCAACCCAATGAAGGTAAGATTAATGACTGGCACACAAGACATGAGGACAAGCACTTAGAAGTCTATTGTGACAATCATCCAGACTCATTAGAGTGTAGAGTATACGACGATTAATGTTAGAAAATTCCTTAGCTAAAACACACTACATTGGACGTGATGGATATGTCTGGTGGATAGGTCAGATTCCAAAGCAAAAAAATTGGATTGCTAATATAGCTGAGCGTCCTACTGAATCTAATGATGAGTTTAAAGGATTTGATTATAGGTATAAGGTTCGTATTATAGGATACCATCCACCTGAAGTGGAAGAACTTCCTGATGAGCAACTGCCTTGGGCATCTGTATTGTTTCCAGTCACTGCTGGATCAGGTCAGGGAGGTGCATCACAATCTCCCAACCTTAGACAAGGGATGTTTGTTCATGGATTCTTTTTAGATGGTGAGGATGCACAACAACCTGTCATTACAGGAGTGTTTGGTGTCAATCAGTATGCAGAAGTAGAACGTAATATGGGTCCATTAGGCCCCTTTAAATTGTTTAGTGGACATGATTCTACAGATTCAAGTAATCCTGTTTCAAGATCTTGTCTTCCAAAGAATCAGGATCAATCAACTACAGATGGAGTAGTAATAGAAAGCACTATTGCTCAAGATCAGGATGTATGTGGTGCAGATGAAGAATCAGATACAGATGATAAAGTACCACAGAACCAAGCAAAGGGTGAGGACTGTGATTTAAGTAGAGAAGTTCCAATACAAACTATTTTAAAGAATGCTCTCAATAGAAAGCAGAGACTTGAGAAGGCAAAGAAAAAGTGGAAGGAAAAAATATCTACTAAGGTTGGTAATGTTAAAATAGATGTGTCAGGAGCTCTAAAAGATATTAGTGATCTAGAGAGATCAATTGATGAGACAATGGCACAAGCTCAAGAGGATATTACTGGTGAAGTTAAAAGAATAACAGATGCCATTCAAAAGAATGTTAATAAGGGTATCAATAAAGCTATGGCAAAAGCTTATAGTAGTCTTCCAATATCTAAATTAACTGAAGCAAAAAAGAAAGAAGATAAAGCTTTTGATGATCTCTCTTGTGCTTTCAGAAACATATCAGCTAATCTTTTTAAGATGGTTGGTAGTTTTTTAAATCAATCTATTAATAAACTTATTAATGGTCCTCTTTGTTTGATTAATAATTTTGTTGGATCTTTATTAGGAAAAATTAGTGGAGTGATTGATGGTGCAGTGGATTCTATTCTAGGTCCTATCAAATCATTTTTATCATCTATTGGTGGAGTTAATGATATAGTAGATGATCTAACAGATGTTGCTAGTAGTGCTCTTTCTTTTCTTTCATGTGGACAGTCTCCAAATTGTTCTGAGGTTCAATCATGGAGTTCAAGTGAAGGAGTTGTAGCTCCTGACATGCTTGGGACTTTAGATATTCCTGGAGTTATATTTAAAGCTAAAGAAGTTTACTCAGGTATTAAAAAATCCATAGGTAAGTTTAAAAATATAGGAGATAGTCTTAAGAGTGTTGTTGATAATGCTGATTTTGGTGATGTGCTTAGTGATGCTGCATCTTCATGTAATGTAGGTCCATTAAGATGTGGTCCTCCTACCATAGAATTTTTTGGTGGTGGTGGGTCTGGTGCAGCAGGTAATGCTATTATAGGTGCTGCTGGTACTCTTTTAGGAGTGGATGTAATACTACCTGGTAGTGGTTATACTGATGTTCCTTTCATAAGTTTCAAAGATTCTTGTGGGAAGGGTGGAGGTGCTTCAGGCACTGCAGTTGTTAATGATGGTCAAGTTGTTGAAGTTATAATGAATGATACTGGTACAGGTTTTATTCCTGCACCTGATGGAAGTCAGGGTGGAGATGGTACAACATGGGCAGATGCTGATGAAACTACAGTTAAAAAAGCAGATGGTACATATGAAGTCCCTTACTCACCAGGAGAAGTGATAACAGTTTGTCCTGGTGATGAGGTGACAGAACCTGGTGGCAAAGTAGTCCTCATAGAAGGAACAGATTGTACACAAATTACTGCCAAGTCACCTGAGGAGGTTGATATAGATAGACCATTTGCTACCTCAGATACTGGAGAGTATCCTGTTCTTCTTACTATAGATAAAATAAATGTTGTTGATGGTGGATTTAATTATGATTGTTCTAAAGATACTGTGGTAGTGGAACCTAATAATGGAGCAAAATTATCCATAGGAAGATGTGATACCTTAGGAACTATTAATAAAATAAGTGTTGATGATGGTGGGAGTGGGTTCACAGATGATCCTAACATTTACATTCAAAGTGAAAGTGGGTATAATGTTAAGTTAGTACCAACATTTAAAGTTATTAGAGTAGATCAAGATCCAGATGCTCCAGTGGTATCTCCTGCTGATACTATTCAAGTTATAGATTGTGTAGGTAAATTCTCATGAGTAAACCAGTTAATAAACATCCCTATAGATTGGGGAATGAACATGCAGAGGTAAAATTTGGACACATCATAAAAGAAAAACAGTTTGCATATTATGTTAGAACTGGTGATGATGGTGGAAGACATTACTTTAGAATGAGATCTAATGGAGATGTCAAACAAGGACAAAAAGGTAGCACCAATTTTCATTCTCCTGGTAGTTTTACCATTGATTGTGGACAAGATATAAGGGGAGCAAAGAGTAAAGATGGTGGTAAGATAGTAAATCCACCAGCATATAATTTACTAGCACAGAATGGTGATATTAATATTGCTGCTCCTCATGGAACCATTAGATTGTCTGCTCAGAATATAGAATTATATGCTACAGCAAATGATGGTAGAAATGGAATTATTAAACTAGATGCTAGTGAAAAAGTTAATATAAAAGCTCCTAATGTTGATCTTAATTCAACATCAATGTTAAATTTGTTTTCAGAAGGTCAAGTTAATGCAGTAGGAAAGAGTATTATGAATGTGTATGGGGGACTCATGGATTTTGCTGATGGTGCAACTGCAACTTTAGGATCTAAAACTGCAGATAAAGCAGCAGCTAAAGCTGGTAAGTTATCTTCTGCTTTTGAAGATAGCATAAGAGATGTGGAACTTTCTTTGGAGGCAACTGCTAATGAGTTAAAGAAATCAAAACTACCAGCAAAATTAAAACAGATAGCACAATCACCTGAAGTTGCTGAACTAACTAGTCAGATGGAGGGAATGGCTGGAGACATGGAAGGTCTTAAGAGTGTGTTTGAAAAACAAGCAGAAGAAATGTCTAATAAATTAGGCGGTTTCTTTAAAGATAATTTATAGGAGGTATTATGAAATTACCAGGTGCTGAAATTGGAAAACAATTACAGGTAGGAGCAGGAGAAGCTAAGTGTTTAGGTCAAGGAACAGATGCTATAAGAGGATCTGCCTACATTGAAGGTCCTATGGAGGTGGGTGATGATGAGGCTTTTGATGATGAAACTCCAGTAGCAACAGTGATGATAGGTCCTGATGCAAACACAGATACTGAAGAACATGCTAAAAGATCCCTTCATGTGAAGGGGAATGTTAAGATAGATGGCAATGATTTAACTTCTAATGCTCTCAATGTAACTGGTGATGTTTTTATTATAGGAAACACAGATCAAACTGGAGACATAACTGCTAGTGGAACTGTTACAGCAAATAATTTTGTTGGTAGTGTAAGCACTGCTAGTGGTAAATCTTCAGGAGCAAAGGCATTTGATATTCCTCATCCCACTAAAGAAGGTCAAAGATTAAGACATATATGTATAGAAGGACCAGAATCTGCTGTATACTGTAGAGGAAGAGTGTGTAATGGTAACAATATAATTGATTTACCAGAATATTGGGATGGATTGGTTGATTATGAGACTATAACAGTTCAACTTACTTGTTTAGGTTCTCATCAGAATGTTATAGTGAAAAGAATATCGCCAATGGAGAGAAAAGTTTATCTTCAATCTCAAGGTGGTATGCCAGTGGATGCTTTCTACCATATCATGGCAGAGAGAAAAGATATAGAGAAATTAATTCCAGAGTATGAAGGAGAAACATCAGATGATTATCCAGGAGACAATAGTATTTACAGCATAAACAAGTAGGAGTTTTATTATGAATGATGATTTATTATCTAAGTGTGTTATAGACACTAGTAAAAGGACAGTGTATTTGTATTCAGATGGAGGTGATAAGAAGACGGTTGCTTGTGATACTGTT
>VTLG01005458.1_pt1 | contig 15062 bp, 20 predicted proteins | sample 4694571 | NCBI WGS metagenome assembly VTLG01 (sample SAMN12604809, study PRJNA352737) | marine metagenome | biome: ENVO:00000447; feature: ENVO:00000209|ENVO:00000569|ENVO:01000036; material: ENVO:00002151; isolation source: viral sequences binned using virsorter ...
CTGTAGTAATTATTTTGTCGTGCCATGTTTAGTTACCTCAATTAGCTTTAACATTTTCCCCGGAAGACATTTCAAACCCTAGTTCAATGCCCTTTAGTTTCAACTCTTCTCTCTTGAGAGCCATAGTGTGTTCTATCTCTGCTCTCTCCAGTTCCAGTTTTGCTGCTTTAATTTCTGCCTCTTTAACCTTAACCTGAGCCTCTACTTGTGATGCTTGAGCTTCTATCATTAGAGCTTGAGCCTGTGCTTGTAAAGCCTGTTCCTGTATGTTAGGCTCTTTCGCCTCTTCTGAAGGGGGAGTTATAAAGCGGTCTACGTTCTTAATTCCCATCTCATCGGCAATTTCACGCATAAGATTATAGATGTTATCAGGGTTGATAATTCCTTCTGTCTGCTGCGCTACTTTCTCTACCAATGTTGCGTAAGTAGACAGGTTGTTCATACGGATGTCCTGATCTCCGTAACCTATACCTACTTCTATACTTACGTCTAGGTCTTCTCTCCAACTTGACGGATCAATTTCAAAATAGTTATTCTGCACCCGTACTATCTTCTTCCTGTTTTCATACCTTTGAATCAGGTTGTATACAGATTTGAAAATGTTACGCACACCTGTATCGGCAAATATACGGGCTATTAGTTCTATACGGCCTTGAGCATTGGTCAGAGCCCCTGTAATAGCTCCCGTGGTTACATGGGACTTTAGCACATCTGCTGGTAAACCTTGCGTAGTTGGATTAACTCCTGTGCGCCCTGATTTGATATTGTCCCAGTATTCCAGCATATCAAAGCTGTAGTTTTGCAAGGCTGGTGTTTGTATGGGCTGTAGAGCCTGTGGGGAGCGAGTACGAACTATACCGCCCGGTCTGTTGGTCAGTAAGTCATCTATGTTGACCTGACCTTCTACAACTTGGAACCTGCCGTTGTTGGCTAGGTACATATTATCCAGAAGATTTCTAGTCAGGGTAGAACGTATTAGCTGGATGTCCTGTACTGTTTCTGCTACAGACAGTCCGTAAAACTTATGAGGTATTGGTATTGGGCAGACTGTGCTAAACGGTTTGTAATCTATTGGCTCACACTCTAAGACTTCGCTACCAGCGTGAGTAACCTTGTAGAGTACACTTACATCACCTTCTTCGGAATCCAAGTTTAGGTAAGACTCGAATACCTCTACTAGCTCTTCTGAATCTCCACGGTTCTCCGCTGTGTAGGTATCTGTAGAGTCGTAGGAGTGTCTTGCTGTGTATTCTTCGCTTGTAGATATACCGTCTACAGATGTACTTGACGCTAGTTCTTCTACTATTTCCGGGTCAAAGCCCATTGCTATTAAATCGTTGCGAGACTTGTGCGATCTGTGGCAGATAAAGGTAGCGTCTTCTACAGTCTTGGCTCCAGCGTTGATTAGGAACTCTTCAGGCGGTACGTTCTCTATGGTAACTTTACCGTCTACGCTTCTACGCAAGAAGACCGCATCGTGAGTACGCTCTTCCATTTCTACCATTTGTCCTGTCATTGGGTCAGTGACAGGAACCATTTTAGTCATTTCTGTGTGCTGATCTAGCTCTAGGTTCTCGTCCTGTTCTAGCAGCCTAAACTCGTTATCGCTCAAGTTTTCGTAATCTTCGGAAGTGATCTTTTCTTTTTCTTCCCAATAGTGCTTGACAATTCCTACTTTATTTATTAGAGCATCTAAAAACAAATTATACAGGATCATAAAACCATTGTTCTGTTTGTGGAACACATGGTTTACATACTTGGTAGCTTGTTCTGCTACAGCTTCATCTTCTGGCCCCTCTGGTTCAAATCTTACAACCCTGTCTCCAGCGGTGAATACTCGCATCAGAGATGGCATCATCCACATGATTGTATCCTGAACATCGGTTACAACCACTTGAGAACGTCCGTCCTCCTCGTTACCGAAAGGTTCGCCATAGAAATACTCCATAGCTTTCTCTCGCTGTGCGCTGATTTCGGAGTCCTGAAAGCCAGAACTTGAATTTATCTCACCCTCTATGAGGGCTATAATTTCTCTATCGTCAAGCTCAATAGCCATGCTTTCTCCGCTTCTTTGCGCTTTGGCTGGCTTTTATAGCTCTGCACTGCGCTGCTGCCTTTTTACGACTACGGTAGACTTTTCCTGTAGGACCGCACTTGTAACCGCCTTTTACTTTCATTACAGGCATCAGACTACTCCTGCGTATGAATATTCGATTTCCTTATTGAAACCGTATTTTTTATAGTGCGTCTTAGTCTTTAAGCGTTCCCCAAAGCGTTCCACAGATAGGGCTGCGTAGCGCATAGCACTTAGGAGATCATCTTTTAGCGGAACCACCTTGCCATTTTTTCTATGGTAGAGTCTAAGTTCTTCCACGGTTTCTGTGCAAGATTGGAAAATTTGTAGCCTACCTGTTTCAAACCTTTGCAACAATTCGCTAATACCAGCTTCAACTGAATTATTACCACGCACTGCTCCCTCTGCTAACGGGTTGGTAAAATGCTCTGGTAGCATATATACTCCCAAGTCCCTGTATTGCTGTGCCAGTTGCACTCCACTGCCCTTATCGTGCTGTAACCCGTCATGTGGGAAGGCTACAGGTATTCCCGGTGTTCTGGAGTTGATTACTGCTGCGTGGGTCAGCGGTGTTTCCTTGCTCCTCCTATACTCATCGTAGATGTAGATGATATCGTCATCTGGGTCAAAAGCTACCCAACTTACAGCCGTGGGGTGGTCAAATCCGAAATCTATTGCTGCCAAGCGGGTAAAGTGGTCTGGTATCTCAAAGTCTTCGCATATTACGTCTTCTTCTGATACTGGATAGACTAAGCCAGAACCAAAGACAGGTATACCCTTTGAGCGCATCTCCCGTTCCGCAGGGCTATATACAGCTAGGAGTTGATCCTTTGTTTTCTTATCTAGGTGCTTGACATCATCCCATGTTGCTGTGCAGAGAGACTGACCCGGCTTCAGGTCGTTCATAAAAGCTGTTACTACGTTGGTCATCCCCTTTTCCGGGGTAAACGTCATGTAGACAATTCCTCCCGTATCGGCTGTTCTGGTGATACACTGCGAGAAAATTTCCTGCTTTGGTTCCTCGTCCAGCCAGATGACATCTACTGCCTCTCCCATAAACTTCTCAAACCCCTGTTCGTAGGCTTTGAAACTTATATGGGAATTACCCCCCGATTTATGTCTTACAAGAGCAGAGCTATACGCATTGGGAACACCCGGTTTACGGATTGTTTCTACAATGTTATCTAGCGGTATCGCCCCTTTCCCTTTCTCCGCAGGGTCTTGCGGTACGCCGAAAAGTTCTCGCTGTATAATATCTCTAGTGGTATCATTACTTTCCCCTGCTACCCATACTCTAACTGGTTTTGTAAACTTACGCCCCTCCCACTTTTTTGGGTAGTTACCCGTTAGGTGGTAGGCTGTTTCTATGGCTCCGCAATAGGTTTTCCCCACCCTGTTTGCAGCCATCAGGATTCGCTGCCTACACTCGTCACCTTCTTTGTGAAACTTCCGTTGGTACGGGTACGGTTTGTAGTAGTTGATACGGTTTGTCTCTACTCGCCGCTGTTTCTCTTTTAGTAAGTCCAAGACTTCCCGCTTGCTCAATCTGGCTTCTTCCGCTTATTTTTGATAGGAACCACGTTGTTTTGAGACATCAAATCACTGATTTGCTCGTTTAGCTCTGTGTCTGAAAGGTCTGTAACGTCCCTTACTGTAGTCTCCTGTTTCTGTATAGCATCGTAACCAGCACGAGAGAGGATATCTCTGGCAGCGTTGAGCCTGACGTTCTCGCTCTCTGCTGACCGCATTAGCTCCTCAAGAACATTAAGAGCCATAGTGGAAGTTTCTCCGACTCTCTGCTGTATGCGGTGTTCAATGTGGAGCCAAAGGTGTCTCTGGAGCCGCTTTGACCTGCTTTTGTTAGCATTTTCCGAATCACCTTTATACCCGGCAGCGTAGAAAGCATCTAAAGGTTCCTGCTTATTGTCCACAATATTGGTTACAAAGGCTTCTTCTTTGTCAGTAAGAGCTTTGGTAAGTAGTTTAGGGTTTATATTACTTAACCACTTCATAGAGATTCCCTTCTTGATTCAAAATGTAAGGTTTCCCTTATTTAACCCTATTATACTATTAATAAACAATAATGTCAAACAATATTTTCACTCCCCCAAAAATGAACGTAAAGGACAACATCGATGTTATTCACACCGGGGGGGTAACGATTGTGACAAATTTGCAACAGTTGTGACAAATCTGCAACAACAGTGTTGCAATAATGTCACGTTCTTGTTTTGTTCACGGTTTGTTCTCCGAGGTTCCCAATGGTGAGAACAAAAGGGGAACAAAAGGTGAACAGAATAAGTGTTGCAAAATTGTCACACTGTTGTAATCACGCAACACAATGGTGTTGCAAAATTGTCACAGTGTTGTAAAATTGTCGAGAGTGCGTGAGTGTGTGCATACGATAACTTAAAGTTATGGAATTACTATTATTCGCTAAGTTATGAATTAGAGAATTTACGTTTAATGGGCTCTGGGTAAGCCGTGGTGGGCTCTATAAAAACAGGTACAATCACACACGGGCATACCTCAAGCGAGCCCTGCGAGGCTGTAGCGAGGTCGATTTTTTTTCGATTATTTGAGTTTTTTTCAAAAGTGACATTATTTCGCCATGATGGCATGATTAATGGTCAATGTGAAACATATGTAAACCACCGTGGTAGCAAGGTAGGCCACGGCAACGCCACTACAGAACGTGGCCTGAAAGAAAGGAATATTCCCATGCATACTTTTAATGTTTGTGGTGTTACCGTTACCATCGGCAAAAATCCCATACGGGTCTTGCCATTGAATGACGGCACTGACGGTTTCAGATTTGAGACCGCTAGAGGAACTAAAGGTCTAGTCAGAGTTACCAACAAACCAGATCTAGACGGTCCTACACTGTCACAAGGTGACACAATGGTTAAACTGGCTGGCGATGGTATACGCTGTTATATAGAGCGTAAACTTCCCAAACGTCATTTGTGGGACTTTGCTGGTTAACCACTAACAACGGAGCCCGGAGAGCCTAATAAGCACTCCGGGTAATTTTTTGCTATGAGAAACCCAATGGGAAAAACACGGAAAACTCACGAGCCCTACGCTATTTTCAAAGCTGGAGGCATGGAGTACCGTGTTGTCAAAACAAACCAACTTCCTAAGAACGAAGTCAAAAACCCATACGCTATCTGGAAAGTTGACGCACGTTCACCCATGACCTACGGAAAATGGGAAGGCGCAAGAGACACTTACAAACGCGAGGTTGTGAACAATATGCAACTCACGTTTGCAAGTGATGAATTTTTAGCGGCTTACCCTGAATTGACAGTCATTCCAGAGTAAGCTACAAGAACTAAACTTAAACAACAATGGAGCCCGTGGAGCCTAATAAGCTCTACGGGATATCAAAACATGTTAGTCAAAGACGCCAAACTGCTAGGCAACATAAGCAAGGGCAACACTAAGATGCCCGGCACTACGTTTGCCATAGATGCGTTCGCGTGTAACACGGGCTCTAAGCTAGCCAAAATTGCAGGAACGCCATGCAGTGTCTGCTACGCTAGGCACCTGCAACGCATACGTCCTAGCGTAGACCAAGGCTGGAAAGCAAACCTAGCCAAGTTTAATCAAGCCGCTTCTACTGACAACTTAAACGCTTGGATTGATGCCATCACTTTTCAAATCCTACGCTACAATACAGACTTGCATCATCGCTGGTTTGATAGCGGCGACTTGCAGTCTGTAAAAATGCTAAAAGCAATATGCGACGTCTGCAACCTAACGCCACAAATCAAGCACTGGCTACCCACGCAAGAACGTGCAATAGTGCAAGAGTTCAAACGCTCTAACAAAATACCTGCTAACCTAGTTATTCGCGTTTCGGCTTCTAAGATAAACGGAAATCTGCCGAACGCAGACAATACCTCTAACGTATTCACCACCACAGACCACATACACGACACGGAGTGCAAAGCCAGAGAGCGTGGCAACAATTGTGGCCCGTGCCGTGCTTGTTGGTCACATGATGTCAAAAACGTATCTTACCCGAAACACTAGCGGAGAGAATCAAGCTATGAGCCAAGAAAAAAGAAAAATAGACACCCAACTTGCCACATTTTGGTACCATTTGCTAGAACATGGACTAGAACCGGATAGCATAAACTTTTTGGAAACGCTTGGAACGCTTAACAAAAAGCACCCAATTGAGTTCATCGTTGAAGCCGTAGAGGGGTATATTATGTACCTATCCCAAGAACCTGACAACGAGGGAGACACACCCATTAGTCACTAGCACACGTTTGTGTCTTGACAACTTGAGCCCTTTTTGCTACCCTATACAATATTGTTACCATATTGGTACATTAAGGTACATAGAGATACACAATTGAGTATATAGAGATACTTCTCTATGTATTACAAGATAGAAACAAGAATGTATCAAGAATGATACAAGAATGTAGCCCGGAGATAACCATACTATGCGAAGGAAACCTAAGAAGACCGCACCAGCCAAACGTGACCCCTACGCTAGGGAGTTAGAGAAGGCTATCTATAGGCAGAGGCGTATCAACTCTGCTAAAGTCTATGACCGCAAAAAAAGAGAGGAGGTCTAAGCTATGCGTTGCGCTATCTGCGATTCCATGCTACAATTACATAGTAGGTCAGATATATGTTCCACCTGCCAGACCGCAATCCTAGAAGCTAGGTTGTGGTACCCAGAGGAGCAGGACTTTGACCTTCCCGTTGAAACCCAGAGCCCCAGAGAGGATAACGATCAATGAGTATATTAGGCTATTTACTTTCCCAAGTATTCCTGCTAGGATGGTCACTAGATGGAACCCTTAAACCAAGCGAGGAACAGGCAAGGCATGACCAAAATTCTGATAGATAGGGACGATTTCCTAGAGCAAGCTAAGGAGCTTATCAACGGGCAACGAGCCAAAGATTACGGCGATGCTAAGGAGAACCACCAGAAGATCGCTAGTCTCTGGAGTGCTTACCTGACCTGCAAGAGGCCAGACGGGGCTTCCTATATCCACATAACCCCTGAAGATGTTGTCTTAATGATGATGCTAGTGAAGGTAGCCCGAATTACCCACACATCCACCACTGATTCATGGGTGGATTTGTGCGGCTATGCGGCACTAGGTGGAGAGTTTTCTCACGGTTTGGAACTAGCAGAGGTGGGGGATGTCTGACTACGAGAAAATACACCAACCTTGCCCTGACTGTGGTTCTAGTAATGCCCTGTCTATCTACTCTGACGGGCATAGCTACTGCTTTAAGTGTGAAAAGTACACACCCAGACCTGAGCTTAGCGCACAACACGCTTACCAGAGAGGAGCCCCTAGCTTGGAAACACCCCTAGAAAAATGGGAAGACCGTAACATTAGCCCTGCTGTTATGACCTTCTACGATGTCGAACAGGACGGGCAGACCATATACTTCCCCTACTACGATGACACTAACAAGCGTGTTGCCAAGAAGGTACGCAAGCAGGGTAAAAACTTTACCACAGATGGTAGCTTCTCAGACTGTTCTATGTTTGGGTTTCACACGCTTAACAAGGCTGTGTCAGAGCGTAGCAAGAGCGTTATCGTAACAGAAGGTGAAGCAGACGCTCTAGCGGCCTTCCAGATGGCTAACAACATCAACGCAATGGCTAAGGAAATGGGTACACACCATGCTATCAAGTATGTGCCAGCATTTTCTGTAAAGACAGGTGCGGCGGGTGCGGTGCGAGACTTCAAGAACCACCTAGAACAGTTGGAGAAGTTTGACCGTGTTTTCATCTGCTTTGATAACGATGACCCCGGCAAGATCAACTCTGAGAAATGTGCCAAGCTCTTGAGCCCCGGTAAGGCTCATGTGGTGGAGCTAGAGTATAAGGACGCTTGCGAGTACACCAAGCGAGGCTTTGAAAGCGGTTTCCTAGGACACCTCAAGTCTGCCAGACCTTACACACCTAGCGGTATTCAGAACGGTAGGGACGAGTTTGACCGCCTGTGGTCTGAACAGGAGATTACCAGTGTACCGTTCCCCTTCCCTGACTTACAGGAGAAGACGCTAGGACACAGAGCCAGAGAGATTGTGACCTATGCGGCGGGTACAGGCGTTGGTAAGAGTAGTATCCTGCGAGAGCTACAACATTACTACCTTACCAAGACTGACCACACCATAGGCATCATAGCCTTGGAAGAGAGCGTAGACCGTACCCGTAGAGGCATACTGGCAGTGGAAGCTAATGACCGCTTGCACCTAAACGAGGTCTTTAAGGACTACTCAAAGGAGAAAATCAGGGAGTACTTTGACAAGACCCTAGGTACAGGCAGGGTCTACCTCTACGACCACTTTGGTTCAATGGAGATAGAGGACTTGCTCAACCGTGTGCGCTACATGGTCTTAGGTCTGGACTGTAAGATGATATTTATAGACCATTTGTCTGTCATAGTATCTGGCTTGGATATTGCAGACGAGCGTAAAGCTATAGATCGTACCATGACTATGCTAAGACAGTTGACAGAGGAAACTGGATGTACTATACATCTGGTGACGCATCTGAGGAGACTGAACTCTGACCGTTCTCACGAGGAAGGTCTTGAGATAAATTTGGGACACCTCAGAGGGTCGCACGGAATCGCCCAAATCAGCGATACCGTGATAGCGATGGAGCGAGACACGCAATCGGATGACCCGGTTGTTAGTAACACTACAACGCTACGAGTTCTGAAATGTCGCTATACTGGCGATGTAGGTATGGCAGGTAAGCTGTACTATGACAAACAGACAGGACGTATGGAGCCTGTCAACGAGGAGTTTTAGAGTGCCGCAGACCTTTAGATCGTTTAAGCAATCTAACCGTACTAGACGTAGGGCTAGGCTGAAACCCCTTAACCATAGAAAAAGCTACGGGATAAATAACTGTCACCGTAGCAATAAAAGAAAGAGAGGACAAGGTGGATAAACCACTAAGCAAGATGACCGTAGAGGAGCTACGGGTTGAGAGAGATACGCTCTGGGACAAAATCAACGCTGTTCTAGCTGGTGCTGTAGCAGGGGATGAGGGGCAACTAAACCACAGTCTTATGTTAGTGGCAGGTGAGCTTCTGGACCGTGGAGAAGGGTGGATAAAAACGCCATGAAAATTAAAAAGAAAGCGTTACCCAAGAACCTGCACCCTGCTGTGCTAAAGCCTAAGAAGGATCACCCCTTGTTTATAGAAGAGGTGTTGAAGTGGCTTGAGTTTAACAAACAGCAAGCAGGTCAGTACCGTAGTCTAGCAAGGCGAGGTAACAAAGAGGCTACTGCCAAGCGTTACATCCACGAGGGTTACGCTAAGGACATTAACCACTACTTGCGCTACGGCGATTGGATATCCGATTTCTTTGGTGCGAACCAAGAGCATAAGATTTTTTGGAAGAGTCGTTAATGGAAAGTCACGGTAAAGTTTGCATCATCGACATAGAAACAGACGGTCTTGACGCCAGCGTAATACATTGCGTTGGTGCCAAGCCGTGTGGCGAGGGTGTGCGTGAGTTCCTGTCGCGTGACGAGTTCAAAAGATTTATCTCGCAGTTTGATTTTGTCGTTGCCCATAACGGAGTGTCCTTTGATTTCCCCATGCTTAGAAAGTTATGGGGAGTGTCAATTCCCTTTGATAAACAAGTAGATACGTTGATATTATCTCGTATGTCCAGACCCGATAGAGAGAAGGGACACAGCTTGCAATCTTGGGGAGAAAAACTTGGGCATAAAAAGATGGAGTACGATGGTCCTTGGGATGTATGCACAGTTGAAATGATAGAGTACTGTAAACAAGACGTACTAGTTTGCGAACTTGTCTACAAAACTTTACTAGAGGAAATGAAAAAGTTTACCACTGTTTCTGTGCGTGACGAGCATCGTATGCAACAACTTGCAGACCATGTGCAGGGCAACGGTTTTTACTTTGATCTTGGCAAGGCACACAAGTTTCTTTACAAGTTGTTAGGCGAACAGGAAGAAATAAAGTTGCAGATGCAAGACGTATTTCCACCGACTGTGGTTGAACTTAAAACCAAGACTAAGGAAATACCCTTTAACCCTGCCAGTAGAAAACAAATAGGTGAACGGCTGATGGAAAAAGGCTGGAAACCTAAAGCAAAGACACCAACTGGTAAGCCACAGGTTGATGAAGCTATACTGGAGAAGCTGGACATACCAGAGGCTCAGGTACTAGCCAGATACTTCATGTTGCAGAAGCGCACAGGATTGCTGGAGTCTTGGATCAAGGCGTGTGGTGAGGACAGGCGAGTTCGCTGTACCTACCACACTCTAGGGGCTATCACAAACCGTATGTCCTGTAGTTCGCCAAACCTACAGCAAGTACCGTCCATGCGAAAACCTTACGGGTTTGAGTGTCGAGAACTGTGGCACTGCGAGGACGGTAACAAGTTGATCGACACAGATGCTAACTCCCTAGAGTTGAGGGTACTGGCTCACTATATGAACGATGAGGCGTTTACCAAAGAGGTGCTAGAGGGAGATATCCACACGGAGAATCAGCGCAGGGCAGGGCTCCCTACTAGGGATGCTGCCAAGACGTTTATCTATGCTCTGCTATATGGTGCTGGCGATGCCAAGCTAGGTACAGTGGTTGGCGGTAACGAGGCTGACGGGCGTAGGTTACGAGAGGCATTTCTTAGCTCTCTCCCGGCCTTCAGGAGGCTCAGAGAGGCCGTCAACGCAAAAGGGGGTAGTGAGGGTACCCTTAAAGGTTTGGATGGCCGTGTGCTTCATGTGAGGCACTCTCACGCCAGCTTAAACACCCTTATACAGGGCTCATCTGCCATACTTATGAAGAAATGGTTTATGAATACAGCCCGTACCCTAAAAGCTAGGAAAACCGGGGCTAAGGTGGTAGCTATGGTGCATGATGAAATAGTTATCGAAAGTCCTAAGAAAAGTGTTGACTCAGTACATGAGTGTGTTAAACTATCTATAGCTCAAGTGAACAATGAATATAAATTACGTTGTCAACTTGATTGTGACGTTGATATTGGAAATAACTGGAGTGAGGTTCATTAAATGTCAGGAAGAGCAAGTGTTAATTACCTAGAGGGTGATGTTTATTACGCCTACATCTTTGATTACAAAGATAAGTTTGACCGCTGGAGCATGGCTATGGCTCTGCAAGGCGATCAGGTAGGCCATGCTAAGAAGATCGGCCTGAAGATTAAACAGTCAGAAGACAAGTTTGAGGGTCTTCCGTATGTTCAACTCAAGTCGAACTACCAACCTCAAGTTCTGGACAAGGACGGTTCAGAGTACAAAGGACCAACCATGCTTGCCCAAGGTACTAAGGGTGTGGCTAAACTGACCAGCAGACCGTACAATAACAAGTTTGGTACAGGCATCACCACCTTTATGAGTGCTGTAAAGCTGACCAATATTGTCGAGTACAAACCAGAAGGGGCTGAGTTAGACTCTTCAGAGGAGTCTGACGAGGCTTTTTAGTGGAGTACGGGCATTGGGACGTTGCTCTGGTAGGCGAGTTTAACCCTGACGATCACCTAGGGTTTGTCTACCAGATCACTAATACCGAAAACGGTAAGTCCTATATAGGCTGTAAACATCTTTGGAGATTTAGCAAAGGTAAACGAGTCAAGGCTAGTGCGTGGCAAAATTATTGCGGTAGTTCTAAGTACCTATCAGAAGACATTGAGGGTTTAGGTAAGGATAAGTTCTCGTTCCAAATCCTCATGCTTTGCGATAACAAGCGTAACCTGTACTATAACGAAATTAAGATGCAGGTGGAACTAGGGGTACTTGAGAGTGATAAATACTATAACGCCAACATAGGTGGGATACGTTTTTATCGTCCTGTCAAAAGCTACTACACGGATAAGCTGAGAGGCTACTTTAAGGGTATACGAAACCCTGCATACAGAGGGCCTTTCCTCGTAACCTTTGCCAAGGGTCATACTGTCAGGGTGGTGGATGTAACTATGAAAGATTGGTGTGCATCTTCTGGCTTGACCCATCAAAGGATTTCTGATTTGCGTACAGGTAAGCGAGATAGCTACAAAGGGATTGTAAAGGTAGAATATGAAAGCGAAATCGAAAAAGATTGATACCTTAGTAGAGGATATCTATTCTCTCCTAGACACTGGCACTAAGAGCCCTAATAAGGAAGCCCTCTTTGGTATGGCCTCTGATATGATGGAGTCTGTTAAAAAGCAGCTATGGTTTTCCACTTCTGATCGTAAGCCTACCTTACGGATGTCCAACATAGGGAAACCGTGTGTACGTTCCCTGTGGTACGATATCAACGGGGATGAACAGGCAGAAGACTTCTCGCCTCAGACCCGTATCAAGTTCTTGATGGGTGATCTTGTGGAAGCGTTACTTCTGTACCTAGCCAAGGAAGCTGGTCACGATGTTACAGACCAGCAAAAGCAGATAGAGATTGACGGGATTAAGGGCCATATCGACAGTCGTATAGACGGGAAACTTGTCGATGTTAAGTCTACCAGTTCGTATGGTATGCGTAAGTTTAAGGAAGGTACGCTACCAGACGATGACCCGTTTGGATACATAGACCAGATAAGCGGCTATGGAAATGCTTTGGGAGAGGATAGCGGAACCTTCCTAGCGTTTGATAAAAGCTCTGGAGAACTAGCAACCTATACCCATACGAAACTTTCAAACACTAAGGATCGTATTGCGTATGTAAAAGAGACAGTAGCACAGGATGAAGCACCTGCAAGACCCTTTAATACCGTCTATGATAAGTCTTATAGGCGAGATAAACTTGGAATAAACTGTTCCTACTGCGCTCACAAGATGACTTGTTGGGCAGACAAAGGGCTAGACCTGAAGTTCAGGGGGAACCGTCCTACGTTTTTCATTAAGCGTGACCCTAAAGAAAAGGGCAAGAGAAGGAGCCATGCAGAAACTTTCTGAGGATATTTTATCTGACTTAGCTTCTGCTTACACCTCTGAACAAATCCTAGAGATGTTAGGTATAAATACTGTTGAACTATTGTGCCTACTTTCGGAACAGGTAGAGGATAACATTCACAAATTTGAATTGAGGCCACTGGATTGTAATGAATTTTAGATCAAACGAAAACCCTATGTTTCGCTCCAAGTTTAGCGAGGACATATTCAAACAGAAGTACGCTCACGAGGATTGCACCACTTGGGCAGACTTGTCTAAAACATTGGTCAACGATGTTTGCGGCGATGCTACAAGCACTTACATTAACGGGCAGTTAATGTCTAGGGGTGATAGGGATCAACTTATCCAGTACATCACCGACCTAAAATTCATACCCGGTGGTAGGTATCTTTACTACGCTGGCAGACCTAGTAAGTTTTTTAACAATTGTTTTCTACTCAAGGCAGAAGAAGACTCCAGAGAAGATTGGGCAAATTTATCATGGAAAGCAGAAAGTTGTCTTATGACAGGTGGGGGGATAGGAGTGGACTATTCAGTATATCGACCCTCTGGTTCAAGGCTGAAGTCCACAGGTGGTATAGCGAGTGGGCCAATTCCGAAGATGCTGATGATAAACGAGATAGGTCGCAGGGTGATGCAGGGGGGAAGTCGTAGGAGTGCTATATACGCCAGCCTTAACTGGCAGCACCAAGACGCTGGAGAGTTCTTAAAGGCTAAGAACTGGTATGATATGCCTGTAGGTGACACTGGTGTTACTCTGGGTGACGTTAAGGAACAGGACTTTAACTTCCATGCTCCGTTGGATATGACAAACGTAAGCCTTAACTACGATACAGATTGGCTCACACAATTTTGGGATACTGGAGATGTCGGGAATACTTTTCGCAATAATGTTAAACAAGCCCTATCGACAGGGGAACCCGGATTTAGCTTTAATTTTTTTGATAAGGAGAATGAAACGCTCCGTAATGCGTGTACTGAAGTTACTAGCGCAGACGATTCGGACGTTTGCAACTTGGGTTCGATCAACCTTGGTAGGATAGAGTCTATTGCAGAGCTATCTGCTGTGTGTGATCTTGCTACCAAGTTCCTTATGTGCGGTACATTGAAAGCCAAGTTACCGTATGATAAAGTAGACAAGGTTAGGGAGAAGAACCGTAGACTAGGGCTAGGCTTGATGGGGGTACACGAGTGGCTCATCAAGAGAGGGTACAAGTATGAGGTTACAACTGAACTTCACAGATGGCTCAGTGTCTATAGAGGAGTTAGCGATGATACTAGTCGCAGTTATGCTAGGGAGCTATCTGTTAGTACTCCTGTGGCTAATAGAGCAATTGCCCCCACTGGTTCAATCGGTATCCTTGCTGGTACTAGTACTGGTGTTGAACCTATTTTTGCTGTGGCCTATCGCCGTAGGTATCTTAAACACAGTAACCGTTGGCACTACCAGTATGTTGTAGACAGTGCGGCTCAGGAAATTATCGACCTGTATGGTACGAACCCTAACAAAATTGAATCCGCTTTGGACTTGGCTGAGGACTACGAGAGGCGTATAAAGTTCCAAGCAGATGTTCAAGACTATGTGGACATGGCTATATCTTCCACTATTAACCTACCATCATGGGGGTCAAAATTAAACAATGCGGATACTGTTGAGGCATTTACCGATACTCTTGCTGCTTATGCTCATAGGTTGCGGGGTTTCACCGTGTATCCTGATGGATGCAGAGGAGGACAGCCTCTTAGCTCTGTGCCATATAGTGAAGCTGTGACCAAGCTAGGGGAAGAGTTTGAAGAGGGTGTAGAGACTCACGATATATGTAGCATTACGCAACGAGGTGGAACGTGCGGGGTGTAGGGTGGATACTCCTATTGGTATCTATACCCATACTATCGTGGCTAATTATGATCGTTACCGTCTTGATCGTAAAGCATCATGTAGAAACATTACCCTATACCAACAGCTTTTCAATATGGCTATCTTCCTTAATTACAGCCTACGCTTTCTGTCTGTATAATTTATTGGGTAATAAAAGTGTTCGTAACCGTAACAACTGAAGCTGA
>VTLG01008226.1_pt1 | contig 15061 bp, 9 predicted proteins | sample 4694571 | NCBI WGS metagenome assembly VTLG01 (sample SAMN12604809, study PRJNA352737) | marine metagenome | biome: ENVO:00000447; feature: ENVO:00000209|ENVO:00000569|ENVO:01000036; material: ENVO:00002151; isolation source: viral sequences binned using virsorter ...
GATCAATTGAAACTTTATGATCTATATGTCCAACATCACCTACACCATGTCCTGTAAAGTTATCTACAAGAATACCATTCTTAAATCTATCATGACCTTGATCATCTTTTACAGACATAGTTTCTGATGTTTTTTCTAATAAACTTAATGATGTGTAATATTCTAAATGATCAATTCTTTTTTCAAGTTTACCAATATCTCTCATAGTATATCGTTTATTATCATATCTGTAAACATTTACATCACTTACACTATTTGTATATGCAGGAATTGCTAATTGATATAATGGCATTACATTATCTGGAAGAACTGGTACCTTTGGATTTAGTTCAGGTTCACCTGACATACCAGCAATTGTGCCATCAGATAGCATAAAAAGAATATCTTTTCTTGGTAGATAGTATTTGTAATCTGCTGTCCAATTTGTATTTGGATATGGAAGTTCTACGTTTGCCTTTGTATATTCTATTTGTTCAATACGATAAACTGAACCTGAAGCAGCGTTTACGTCAAAATCACAATCTACTGTTACTGTTCTTGAAGAACCAGTATAATCATGTACTCTACGAACTTGACCAGCACCAGTGCCACTTATGATTGTAACGATTGCACCATTGTATCGGTCATCTGTAGCAGAAGTTTTTGATGTATTACTTTCTAGAACAATCGTTGAAGCCGAACCGCCTGTTGCAGTACCGAATGTAGTTACAAACTCTCTACGATCTATTCTTGCCTGTCCATCTGTATCTGCACTTGATAGTGTTGTATATGCCTCATCAGGTCGTCTTGGTCTAAAGTCAATACAATCTACAAGTTTAAATGATCTACCTGTTGTAGGACTTGTAAATGTTTCGATATCACCTCTTGTAATACCACCATAAGAGTTTGCACTAAAGTAACCATTACCTGAATGTGCATATCGTTTGAATTTTACATTGACTTCGCCCGGATCTGTTTGACCAACTTTTAATCGAATAAATCCATGATCATATACATTATCTTTTTGACCTGTATTGATCTCGAATCTACTTGTTACATCTGTTCCGGGTGAACTTGATGAAATTGCAGATTGATCGTAAATTGCAACTGAAGAAGCATCTATATCAGAATAACCTAAACTTGCAATATTGTTATTGTTTGTATCAATAATGACATTCTTTAAATGTATAAATTCAGATAGTGATTTTGATTTTGGTTCTGCAGCCGCACCTTCACCAATAGTCATTTTACATATGACATCAACAGTTGCACCTAGACTACCATCATTTGCTTCAAAGGTAACTGTTCGATTAGTTTCGTTTGGTGTGATTGATCTACCTGATGCAGTATAGTCAATGATATCACCAACTGCAAGACTTGTAGAACCTGCGGCACTTACCGCGGTAACGACAACTAGATAATCACTATTTTTAAGACTATTACTTAATGCAGAACTACCAGAGAAAAATTCTTCGTTTGCAGGTGCAGTAATTGAAAATGCACCAGACGAAATAGCCTGATCTGTGAATTTTCTTTGAATAGTATAACTTACACTATCTTCTGTAATTTCATTAATATTTCCTTCACCAACTTTCCAAACTAATGTGTTGTGTTCTGTGTCAAATAGTTTTGCATCACCATCTGCACCAGCACCACCAGCGGTTGGTGTATATACTTCTTGCCTTGCGACTGAACCAACTCTACCACTATTCGCAATATTTGCCTTGGCTGCGAGTACAGGTGCAGTTGGAGAAGTAGAATCATATGTTGTTACTTTTACAACAGATTGTACATTTTTAAGTCCGAATGAAATACGATATGTTGAATCACTTGCAGGATTAGTTGTCCAATTTACGTCTGGTGTTGCAACTTTTGTTGAACCAACGTAATCTTTAATAACTCTTGCTTGGCCACTACCTGTTCCACCATAAATCTCGATTTGAGCACCATTCAATGCATCATCTGTATCATCTTCACCAGATGCGAGAGTGATAGAACCAGCAGCACCAGCCTGTGCTGTACCTAGAATAGAATGAAACTTAAAGTCATAGAGATACATACGATATGTTTCAGATCCGGGAGTACTTGAATCTGCAGGATCGTTAGAAGAATCATCATGTCGAACATGACGGACTCTTGCAGTACCTATAAATGTATCACGATAAGTTTCTGCACTGGTAACTGTAATATCTCCATATTCTGTACAATGCAAATCAACAACATCTATAACTGTAGGATCAAAGAAGTCTTGTGCAGAAGCACCAGACATTCCATCTACGATAACATAGTTGCCCCATTGTGTAAGAGTATCACCAGATGTTCTCGTTTCAGTTGTTCTAGCACGATTTAAAGCTAATGATGTTGATACATTTTTTTGTCTTTCAAATCCATGAACATATGCTTTTCCTATGCCAATTTTAGTAACCATTTTTGTTGTGTCACTAGCATGATCTGTTAATTCTATAGGAAAATCTTCTACTATATAACTACCTGATTCATCATTTGTTCTTCTTGCAATTGATTTGAAAATTTCACTATAAACGGGAATATTTTCTAATTTTTTATACATAGTTGTACTTGTTTCGGTAAGTGTAATGAAATTTTCATCACCAGTTGTTGCAGTTGTATCTAATGCAGTAAGTGTAAGTTCAATTTTGTATCTGTCTGCACCAGCGGCATTTTGATTTGAATACCCTTGTGCATTATCGACTAAAGTAGTATCTGTATCTGAATCAACTGTACTTTCTGTTACGACTAATCCTATTCTTTTTGATGAGTTGTTAGTATATTTTGAAAGAATTATAGTTTGAGCACCACATTTTACAAAGAATCCATTTACAAAGAACACACCTTCTTGAATTGAGAATAGTTGACTTTTCCCCACAGATGATGTGATTGCTGAACCTGATGCACCACCAACTGTTGCATTGTATGTTGCAGTTAGATTTGCGACAGCCGAAACTGTACCTGATGCTGTTCCAGAAACTTTGAATCCACCTGCTGTTCCAACACTTGTTACAGTATCACTTGTTGTGAATGTTCCAGATACACCAACAAACTGAATTGTTTTTGCACCAGAGTCAAAGTTTAAGATTTGTCCTTTTGCACTACTCGAACTACCTGTGATTACATCACCAACTTGAAACGTGCCTGTTACAGCACTACAAGTAAGAGTTGGTATATCATTTTGTATTACTTCGCCTTCAAGAAATCCACTAGAATTTATTTGTTGTAAAGTTGCAGTCAATGCACCAGATGCATTACTAAGACTATCTGTACCATTTCCTGTTGTTGCAGTAATAGTTTCACTTGCTGTAAAAGTACCTGTTGATTCTGTTATCCAAAGTATTTTATTTGTAGAATCCCATCTACGAATAATACCAGTTTTTGTACTTGTTCCACCTGTTATTTTTTCACCTGCAAGGAATGTACCTGTGATTGTTCCTGTAAGAAATAATGTGTTTATTCTATTACCAGAATTGTATTTCATGAATATTGTGTTTGGTTCTGTAGATGTATTTGCAACTGATTTGATTACTCGACCTGTAGCGAGAGAATGTTTACCAAAAAATGTTTTACTATCAAAGTTTGAAACAGTAATATCAGAACCACTATATTGTGCTTCTAATTTTATATATGGTGGATTACTTAAAGAAAATTGTGCGCCAGAAACTTGACTACCTTGTTCAAAAACGTGTTCACCAAATCTCTCAACTTGACGTTGCATTATTTGTTGTTGTGTTGTCAACTCACGAGCCTGAACTCCTCGACCGGGTCGATATAATACTCTATGATAACTACCCGTCTTTGCAGTAGAATCATCATAGTCATCATAATAAGGCGATACGTTGAAATCAAAATTAGTTGCCATATTTTTTGTTCCTTATTAAAATTCGATTACAAGTTTGATATCTTCTATTTGATCACTTGATCTTGCAATCGGTGAACGGTTTTCTACATAAAGAATTTTTCCACTTTGTGGTTGTAGTCCGGGATTGTTTACACTTCCTGATGTGTAAGTTCCTGTAACACTACTTGTTCCACCTGTGAGTGTTTCTCCATTTGTCCAAGCAGATTTGACACCTTCTACAACATCACTATCAGTTACATAGAGATAAGCACTAGAAGAATCCCATTCTACAACTTTTGCAGTTGCACCACTCGAACCACCTGTAATAGTTTCGTCAGGAGTGAATGTTCCACTTGCACTACCAATTGTAAGTCTTTGTGTTTGTCTATAGTTCGTTGCTGTTGCAATAGTCGTACTTCCAAATGTATATGGATTTTTAATCAACAATAATCTGCGATAATCATTTGCAGTTGTGATTGTAGTACTTTCTCCGTATTCAAGTCGAACATTTAACATACGATAGAACGCACCAAGTTCTTCTTCTAATGCATAGCCATGACCACCAGCGGCAAGTCTTGGATTTGGACTGATGATAGGTTTGAATGTTGCACCAGTTCCTGAACCAGAAGAAAGACTAAGACTCAATTGTGAATAATCTTGTCCTTCGTTTGTGATTGAAAATGCTGTAACTGCACCACTTGATACTGTTGCAGTTCCTGCAAAGTTAGAACCATCTCCACTATCTACAGTAATTGAAATACTTCCGTCTGTATATCCTGAACCTGCAGCCGTAACAAGAACTGTTTTAACAGAACCTGCTGTTGTATCTGCGGCTGAATTGGAATGAGATAATACGGGCATCCAATCTGGTGTAAGATATTTTAATAGATTTGCAGAGGTGATAGTGTACATATATCTCCAACGATACCCATCAGATTCCGTTGGTGTTGTATTCGGTGTAGTATGGTCAGGTTTCACAGTTGATGCAACTGTACTGTTTGCACCAGCAGTTAATACTGTACCATTTTGAATACATTTATATACGTTATAATCTTCTGTAAGGACATAGAAATCTTGATCGAACAAAGATGAGTTATCATGTTCATACATTTTGTAAACTGTACCTGATGTCCAATCAACTCGTCTTGTAACTGCTTCGATTTGTGTAGTTGGTATTTCTTTTGCGGCGATCATGTCGTCCCATAGATGTCCGATATCTATGTCATTAAATGTATCTGTGGGTGTATCTGGACTAGTATCATCTGTCCATGATGATATTCTTCCAAGCCCCAGATAAAATTGTTGACTTGATTCGCCAAATTCTTCTTCAAACATTTGTGCATTATGAATCCTGAATTTGTTTGTAATTATGGCTGGCACTTTTATACTCCCATTGTTTGTCTATTTGTTATATTTATACAAAAAACTACTCATAACTAGAGTTATTTATATGCAAAATTAGGACTGAACACCGACTTCAAGTGCGAGTTCACGACCTTTTAGTGATTGTTCATTTATAAGTTGGCCTCCACCAACTCCACCTGTATCTGCTTCTAGTTCTATATTGTAATAATTCTCGTCTGATTTCCATATTTCTACTTTATCGTCAAAATCAGTAGAACCTTGGAAATATTTGTATGCGTATGTTCCTATACCCATCACTCTACGCACATTTCCCACAGCCGCATGAGTAAATTCTGTACCTTTATGCGTTTGTGTTGTTAAACTTTCAGAATCTATGGTTAGATTACCCATTTCGTTCTCAAGAGCAATATTTGGATTATTATCGTTATCATCTTCACCAAGTATAAACTCTGGACTATTTGTCTGCATTTTATTTGTAAGATTGTTATCAAGTTGTACATCTGATTCATTCACAATAAAGATATTTGATGAACCAAAACCTGTATTCTGTTCACCCATGATTCTTCCACCAGTTTCTAGAACAATATCTTCTGTTTCGTTTGATGCACCTACATCTGAAACGACTGTTCCCATGAAGTTGTATATTGGTTCTTGAAAATGACTTTGAAACTTGATTCTATCTAACCAATATCCTGTAGAACCAACTGCGTTCAAGAATGTTACATCAGTTACAGTTGCAAGTATAAGTTCTTTTGTGTAATCACTTTCTACTTTGACTTTGAGAAGTGTACCTTCTCCTTTTGTATCTGCATCTTCTATAAGAATATAAGTTGCACCAGTTCCATCTTCTGCGAGAAGTTCATCACCAGTTTCAAGTAATATTGCACCAGTAGCAGCCGCTAATGGAAACTGAAGTTGTGGAACTAAATCTTGTAGAATAGAAGAATTAACTTTTACATTTTTCTGAACACCAAATCCGGGTGCAAGTAAAACTTTTCCGAACATAGCCATACCAGCAGGGTGAACTAATGATCTTGCAATCTTTTTAAATGTTGCAGTATCTACACCAGATTTTACTTCGTATGAATAATCTTGATAGTATTTACTATCTTGAATATAGTTTAGTTCGTTAATTTGTCCTTTATCAGTACTATATGTACCTACTTTTTTACCTAGTGAACCGAGAGTAGGAACAATCTCTGCAATCTTCTCTCTTAACAGTTTATCACCAACAGCGTCTGTTGCATCTTCTAAAAGAATTTCATCACCTGCGTCTGTTCGTGAACCATCAGTTCCACTTAATGCAATCGAACCACTTGGATGAAGATAAGGTAAAATTTGATATGTTGTTGTACTGTCTGGGTGAATATCGAAAGGTGTTTCAACTGATGCATGATACTGTGTACCATCATAGTCTGTAATTCTTCTTGATTGACCAGAACCAGTTCCACCATTGAGATAGAGAGCCATTTCATTATAGAAATCGTGTTCTGTAGAAGAATTGTTTTGTAGTGTAATTTTTTCTGTAATACTATTGATTTTATAATCTGTGATATCTTCAGCAACTAGACGATCACCAAATCGATCATAGTTACCATCTTCCATGAGAATATCACTACCATTTTCTTCAATAACAATACCATCAATCGTAATGAGATTTTCTATATCATCTACAACATACCATTGCAATCTTTCTTGACTTAAAATGTGATCAGTATCAACAGATATATCTTCATTATCAATAACAATTTTATTTTGTCCAAAATCACTTGTTATGTTATTTACTGAATAAAACCCACTTTGTTCATCAAGTATAACACCGTAACCATTTTCACCTTGATTTCCTGCCTCTAGTATAATTTCTCCAAAATCTGTTGCAGGTGCTTCACCAGTAAGAGAACTCCCATTTTCCATTTTGATGTTGTCTGGTAACCAAATCCAATTAGATTTGTTTGCATCTCTTGTTTTAAAGTTTTGTTTTACATTATCAACAATCAAAGTTTTTGTCTTTGTTGTAAACTCAACTACTTCTGCTTTTGCAATTCTCCCCTCTCCAAATGCTGGACTCGGAGGTGAAATTCTCTGTTCTACTACTTCATCAGCCGTAAGTCCATTTCCATCCGATGTATCTTGAGAAATACGATCACCTGTATTATCTCCAAGTAAATATGAAGTTAAAATATCTTTTGATTCTGTAGTTTCATCTTCAAGAACAATATCACCATCTGTAAGTTCTAGAGTTGTTCTACAAAAGTTTGTGTCTGGTAATGTACCACTTACACTTGGAAAGTCAATACCAAAGTTTGTAATCTTAAATGAACTGATTGGGCCAGTGAGATGTCGAACTTCGATAACTGCATTGTTTGCTGGTGCAGAAACAAATGTAAGAGTTTTACCAAGTATTTTATAATTTGTGATTGCAGTTTGTTCTGTACCTGCGACTACGACTGTCGCATCATTTGTATCAGAATCAATATCGAGTGTGAATGTTGTTGCACTTCCATCACCTGTGAATAGTTCACTTGCGTTTTGTTCTATCTCTTTTACTTCAAGTGTACCAAGACTACCACCACCAGAACCTAAAAGTTGAATCGTATCGCCTATTTTGTAATCATCACCTTTTTCTATAATCGTTACATCTGTAACCATGAGTTTTAAATCTTCAGAGATTGCAGTTCCATCTGATGTTGTACCTGTGATTTGTTCTGCATCACTAAATGTTCCTACAACATTATGCACACCTAAATCATAGAAAATAGTATCATTTGATGATACACTATTTACAGGGTAACTTGTGCCAGAAGTAGAACCAATCATATTTCCTATCGTTCCTGCAGTGGCTGCAAAATCTCTTGCACCTGTTTTACCATTTACTTTTAATACAGCATTATCTTCTTCAAAAACAATAAAGTCTGTAGAATCTTCTTGTATTAGTTTTGTATCATCTTCAAGTTGTATGAATATATTTGATGCAGTCCAAGAAATAACATTTGCTGTTGCAACTTTACTATCTGAACTATCTGTTTGAGTAACCGCTTCTCCAACTTCAAAATCACCTGAACTTGCAGAAATAGAACCTGTAAGTGTAATAATTGTTTCAGTAATCTTTTCAACTGATTCGACTACCGCAGTTGCATTACTTGTTGTACCTGTTATTCTTGTTCCAGAAGTTCCTGTAACTAATTTTAAATTATCATCACCAGCAGTACTACCAATTCGTAATGAGTTTATTTGTTTAAAATCAGTTTGATTGAGAAGTAACATATCCTTTTTTGGATAATAGAACTCAATTTCTTCATTAAACAATGCTCTCCATAATGCACGAATAGCATTTTCATCACCTTTGTGTTTATAAACGTCTTTGATATTTTTGACAAGTCTAGAAATGTCTGTATCTGCATGAAGTCGATTGAGACTAAAGTTATGAAGATGATCGTGTCTGAAATATCTTTTGAGAATTGCATCGGTTGTTTTATCTGAATCACGATACTCTAAAAGATTTGCAAGAGAGTAATATGGATTATCAGTACTTTCCATGTACTCATAGTATGTTTCAAGAAATTCTTGAAATCGTGGGTGATCAGATCGAACAAAATCGGGTAACTGTTCACCTATAAGTAAAGAAAGTTTTTCGTTGTTTAAATCAACCATGTTTTAGTAACCTGATGCTGAAGTTCCATAATCAGTCGTTGAACCACTAGATGCGGCTGTATCTTCTGAAACGGTTACAGAGATATCGGCATCAAGAATTTCAATTATTTGATTTCTTACTGGAACGAGATTGACGGAATCTGGTTTGACTGTAATTGTAATTGTGTTATCTGTATTTGCAACAGCAGTTGGATTAAAGTTTGTTACAGTTACTTTACCTGTACCATATGCAACTGTTCCTGCTGTACTATTGATGTATGTTCTTGCACCACCAGAAAGATAATATATTCTTAAATTTCCTGCACCATCATCATCAAAAAATGCAGTTCGACTTACTGCTGTAGAATCGTTGATAGAAAATGAAGTACTTGAAAGAATACCACCACCTGATTTGTTATGTTCAGAGTGAGGATTATACAATGCATTATCAAACTCTAAAGTATATGATGCACTGGTATTCAATGTTGGTGTGATTGATGATTTCATTTGTAAAGTTAGAATAGTACTTTCAATTGCTTCATGACTATCATCAATCAATCCTGTAAGAACAGAATGTCTAAACACACTATCGAATGCCTCTATTTTATCGTTAGAGAAACTTTTTATTGTATCTGTTACTGTACCTTTGATTGTCTCTGCACTATCTGTAGTATTATTTGAATTAAATTTTACAGTAACAGTTGGTATAACATAGATGTATTGAGGATCAACAATCTCTGGTGTAATAGAAACTACATTTCGTTTCTTGAGTATTGTTTCTTTGATATAAGTTTTATTTGTATCACTTAATGTAACACCTGTTTTTGGTTTGATTGCAACATACACACGACCATAATATGGTTCAGAAGCATCTTCGCCACCATATGCTTTTACAGACTGTGCATCTGCATATTCTTTGAGTACTCTTGTTTTATAATCTTCTACTGTAACAACACGACCTTGTGTTGCATAGTCTCTTGGTGCGAGAAGTTTAATTCTATCTGCTGTTTCTCTTTCTGTTCCACCCGCAGCATTAGTTACTGTAGTAACTGTTGCAGAAGTAGCACCTGCAATAGAACCAGACAAAGTAAATGTAGTTGCAAGATTGGCTGCAGTGGCATTAGTTGCCATATATTCTAAAACAATTAAATTACCATCAACTGGTTTCTTACCAATTACACCATCACCAAAATATACTTCGTATTGGTTATCTTCTACTTCTTGTAAAAAATAATTTGTATCACTTGCACCTGGATCAGTATAATCTTCAGCGAGTGTATAAGTTGTTTGTGTAGTATCTGTTGCAGAAGTTTGTACTTTAACGGTTAGTGTACTTGTGTCTACGTTTGGATTTGGAATAATAAATCGTTGATTTGCATCAGCAGTATTTACTGTATGTGTAAATGTGAAAAGAGTACCTTCTTTAAGTGTTATATTTTCAGAAGTAAATTCTTGAGCAGCAGTTCCTGTTACGGTAACATCATCACGATTGATAAAGTTGTAAGTTGTTCCGTCTACATCTGAAGTAAAATTTGTTCCTTTACTAATTGTAACACTTGTTGCTGTTGTATCAGTAGGAGTAAATGCGACTGTAACTGTTGCAGAAGGCGCTATTCTTGAACTTGGTCTATATCCAAGTTGTTTCGCAAGAGCAACTAAATTCTTTCGGACTTGTGCAGACTCTAAGAACATCTCATTCGCCATCATATTTGCCGTAAAGGCTGAATAATGCGTATTGTACGCAAGTATGTCTAGAAGAATTGCAAGTCCAGAACCTTCAAAATTGTAATCTTTAAATGTTGCATCTGCTTCAAAATATGTTTTTATTGATGCACGAATCTCATCAAAATCTAAGTTGGTTAATGATACGGCTGCTTTACTAGGCATTAGTTTAATCTTTCTAGAAATAGTGAAATTGTTAATTGTTTTTGTATTGCTAAAATATTAAAATTAATAGTACATTCATATCCATTTTCATCATATTTTGGAACTAAATTAACACCAAGAACTTCAACTCTTGGTTCATACACCACAAGAACTTCTTTTACTGCACGTTGTAGATGTAAAGCAGTAACTGGAGTTATATTTTCAAATAACATACCATATATATCACTACCAATCTCTGGGTGAAACTTTCTTTCATAGAAATTAGTAAGAACTAAATTACGAACAGAACGTCTGATTGCATTTTCATCTTTTTTAAATGATATATCATTTGTCGCAGGATTTCTAGTAAAATCTAAATCTAAATCAACGTATGTTCCTGTTTGTGTTATACCAGCCATTTATTTATATTCCAAAACTTGTGTTAAAATTAGTATTCATTCGAGGTAGTTTCATTCTTGCTGTTAAGTTACCAGTATTACCTATTGTTACATCAGTCAATGGACCTTGCATTAAAGTTGTTGTCCATTTTCTATATGCAAAAGTAACAGTCAAACGGTGATATGAATCACTTGCACCATGATCTAATGCTAATGGTGCGATTACTTGTGGTATTGCATCTAATAATGTATAGGCTGCAATTGATTCATCACCACTAGATGTTCCTTTAAAGTTTTTAAATCCGTTATTTGCAAAACCCAATAGTCTTGCTATTCTTGCACCAGACACATTTAAATTTCCAGAAAGACCTGATGCACCAGCAGATAAAGACGCACCAATTCCACCCATAATTCCAGTATCTTCTTGAAACTCAGTAGGATTGCCTAATTGATGAATCACTATATCAGATTTATATTCATCAAAATAGTTTGCATCATTTGTGTATGTGCTTGTAATCGTTTCTTGCCATGATTCAAAGAATCTTCTTTCTGTCATGTTATTATGAACACGAAATGTCATAGTAACAGGTGCGAATGTATATCCATAACCTATAGGTTTTGGAGGTCCATAAATTCTTCGTTCAGACGTTGAAATAGATCGACCTGGAATTTCTGCTATTTCACAAGACCAATATACTTGTGTTGATCCACCACGTCTTGATAAAAAGTAACTATTTGCACCATCATTTACTGTTGGTATACCATCAGAAATAAAACCTCTAGGAAGATTAAACATAACATAAAATTTATTTTGTCTGGCAACATTACCATAACTTGATATAGTACTAATCATATCTGAAATCGAAGATGAATGAGTATATCTACTACGACCACTCGATACAGATATACCTAATCCTGCATCAGAAGTTATACCAACTGCCGCACCTACAGCATCAAGATTGAAATCTACCATTTGTTATCCTATGTGTTTGTAAGGAATGGGTACACCATCACGATCACGAATAAGTTCCATGAACTCACCCTTCTTGCTATCATATGGGTGATAGTATCCACACATACGTTTCTTTTTACCTAAAGCAAAATACTGAACTGGTCGAACTTTTCTTCCATTGAACTCTTTTTCAGTATATTCTCTATTACTTCTTATTGCCATTAATTATCTCCTATCTCTCACTATATTTATAAAGAAATTATGCATCTCCTACATTAACTGTAGTTGATCCTGTTGAAGTATGTCCACAAGTAGCCGCATCTCCTGCATTAACAACTGCTTTTCCACCAATAAACACATTTTTCGATCCAGCGATCATAGTAGCATTATTATGAGGTGAAATACCATGAGGTGCAACACTATCACCATGAACAATAATTTCTTCACCATTTGCGAATACTGTTGTTTGAGATGGTATTAAATCACCACCCGCTGTATCGTTATCTCTTGAAACTCCCGGCATATCAATTCCTTTAGTTTAGATCGATTTGTCCTTCAGCATCTATATCAATATTAATACTTGCATCTAGATTTAAGTTTCCTGTTATATTTGTTGTTTGACTGGATTCATAAGTTTCTGATACTGTACCTGTAACTTTTTCAGTTTTTGTATCTTTATATGTCTCTGATACTGCACCAGTCACTACCTCTGTTTTTTTGCCATCAACTTGTATATTCCAATCACCTTTAATGTAAGTATTACAATTTGTATCAATTGTTAGAATCACATTTCCTTTCACATTAACATATTCATCTCCAGCAACTACTTGATAGTTATCTCCCACAATTCGAGTAACTTTATTTCCATCTGAATCTATCTCATAAAAAGTACCTGCCGTATGATATTCATGTATTCTTTCTGCATCTGTTGTATTATCGTATTCTTTTACATGACCTGCTTTGGTTTCAAATACTTGATTATTTGGATAACTGGCATCATTTGCAGAAATAGGTTCTGTCCAAGTTGTTGTAGTATCATTTGCAATTGGAATATTTTTAGTAATAGATGAATTTCTATCGGTAACTGTTGTATGTGTAGTTCCTCTCGCAAGACGATTTACATCACTTTCATTTATCTTATGACCAGAATTTGTATTTAATGATGAAGGATATTTTTTTGCAGGATCTTCAAATCCCTCTATACCTTTTGGAACACTTTGAGGTATTCCACCGAGAGTTCCCATGATGATTGGATCTTGTGCTTCTACACCATCACGAAAGAAACCAACAACATGAGTACCCTGTACTATGCCAGTAGGAGATTGTCCTATACCTTGCATGGCTGCAGACGTAACTGGTTGCATTGGTGTTGCCCAAGGTAAATCCTCTTTTGTTAATTGATGTTTATCTTCTGTATGATAACCAACACATCTAACTTTCATACGACCTAGTTGTTTAGGATCATCAATATCTTCTACGACACCAATAAACCAAACAAATTGATATCCCATATTATAAGTATCAACCATCTAACTAACTCCCTTATTAAATATAATCATCTATATTCGCAGTTACTATTTCTTCAAATGTAGCACCCACTGGTGTACCAATACCCGATTCAAAAGAATCTTTCGATAAAGTAACTATACTGGTAAAATATTCTTTTGCTACGTTATGTCTAACTCTTGTAACTAAAAATTTTCCAGAAAGATATTCATTCACTTCTAGTTTATTTTCTGTGGGTTTGAATTGAGGTGGATTAAATGCAACAACATCTCCCACTTCTAATGCATGATTACCTGGAATTTTAATTTGAATCTCTATAGATTGCATTGTTTGTATATCAGAACATCTTTGTTGAATCCAATCCTCTGCATGATTTTGAAACTGATTTAATTTATCATGTAAATAAGTGTGTTTAGGATATACATTTATAACTGCATCTTCTGCTTCATGTAATTTTTTTGATTCTCCATCCACGTGGACCAATCCCTGTAAAGGTAACATCTGTGTTATGCCTAGATGATTTCTACTTGCAAACTCTTTCATATAATCAAATGTTTGAACTTTGATTTCTTTTGTTGTTATATCATGTGTGATAAGTTTTGATGCATACATTCCTTTTTGTAAACTTTTTAACGTGTCTGGAAAAGGCCTTATAATTTCAAAATCAGTTACACTCGTAAAGTCATATGCAAATTGTCTTGTACCTCCCGGTTTTACATTTACAGGACTAAAATGATATACTTGCCATGGATCTTCTTCCATTAGACGATCCATAGAGTCAAGATAAAATCCATTCATAGTTTCATAGAAAACAAAATTAGCGGCATTACTTTTTGTTGATACTGCCTTCTTCAATAGATATTCAATTGTTTGAAATGGTGTCCAGTTAGGAACGACAAATGCAAATTGACCAGATGATTCTGTAAGAACATTTAAATCATCTTCATCACCTTCTGATTCTTCAGATGGTGCACCTCTTAAAATTTTAATATGTTCTTTGTATATGTCGTTTATAATATCACTAATTGTTCCTCTATATGTTTTGCTGATTCTCTTGGTTTCACTTTTGAAATATTCACCACTTACACAATGAAGAAAATAATTGACTGCTCTTTTATTTGTTACATTCTCCTTTCGTGTCATACTGGTTACATTAAATGATTTTTCAAATTGTCCTGTTCCTGTTTTGGTGCGAAAAGTAACATCTAATCTTTCCATTCCAAGAATAGGAAATACTTCAGAAAATCCTGTTGCTTCTTCGATTTCGATTTCTGCTGTTAGAGTGGGTGAATTGATGTGTTGAAAAATACTTATTTCTTTAAATATAGGTAAAATATTTGCTCCTATACCTATATTATTAACAAGTGTCATTCTTTCAACTTCAACTTCACCTAGATATTGAAGAATAGCCATTTTATACTATACTCCTCTCAATATACTTTCAAATTCTCCAACAATGGTAGAAACATATTGTGGTTTTAACATTTTGATGTTTCTTTTTGCTTCATTCTTTTC
>VTLG01013470.1_pt1 | contig 15060 bp, 13 predicted proteins | sample 4694571 | NCBI WGS metagenome assembly VTLG01 (sample SAMN12604809, study PRJNA352737) | marine metagenome | biome: ENVO:00000447; feature: ENVO:00000209|ENVO:00000569|ENVO:01000036; material: ENVO:00002151; isolation source: viral sequences binned using virsorter ...
TAGCAAACATAGAACCAGTAGTAATCTTAAAGGTTACATCACTTTTAGAAGGTGGTGGAGGTTGCTGTACTGTAACAGTCTCCATCTGAGGTTGATTATAAAGATCCAAGCGCAGAACTTTCGGACCCTTTTTGATGGTTATTTTATTTCCATGACCACCTTTGCTACCAGATTTTCCTGAGATTAATTTTGTACCAGTGTTGGTAATAAGTTTATCGGTATATGGTACATTATCAATATAAATTCGAGACTTATCATCCCTTGCAGTACGGAAAATATATTCCCCATCATAAGGAAAATCAACATTCCATTCAAAAGTAAACCAATGACCAGCAAAATCAGATGGCTTTACATTAGAAGGTGGTTTAGGAGATATAGCATACTCATTCATAAAGTTACCCCATGTAGGGTGCTTCACTTTAAAAAACGTAGTATTACTTTGTGCTGTGCTAGTTACTTTTAAAGGTGGGTTTTTCCTTGTCGTAAACCAATCTTTACCTGCTGATTGCACTTTCTTAATATATTCATCTACTACTTGTGCAAACGGAACTGCTCCATCTGTATAAGCTTGTGGGTTCCAATCTCCTAAATCTTTTCCATCAGGACCCCATCGTCTTCCAAACTCATCTTTTGGTAAACCAGTATCACAAATCTCATATTCTTCAAAATCTTCTTTATCAGAATAATATATCAATTGGTTTTTAATCTCACCAACATCAACCTTCACAACCGCACCGGCACCAATACCACTATCATCTTGTATATGAACAATAGGAGGATACTTATATCCAAATCCACCATTTACTAAATCAACTCCCAATACAGCACCATCATCACCAATTATAGGATTTGCTACAGCACCTACTCCACCCCCACCCATAAAGACCACTTTCGGTGGTTCAGGTGTAGCGTGCATATCAAGACCATCGGGACAAGATTCATCCGGCTTAGAAGGAGGTCTTCTTGTTAATTGATTAACTTGATTAATATTTAAAAACTCAACAGTCTTCTTATTGGGTTTAAAAATAAAAGTAGTTCCAGGATTCACTTTCGCATATACATTTGCATCACAAATACTCACCCCTTCCTGATATCCCCGATCAGTAGAAATATATCCAACCGTAAGATCTTTGGGTTTTGGAGGTCCGAATAGATTAAATGTAGGGTCTGCCATAGTTAATATTTATTAAATAATCCCCGAATCTAACTTTGATTTCACTTTCTTAAATGCTGCTTTAGCTTCTGATAAAGTAGCACCTTTATCAATACCCAAAGAATCAGCAGCTCCTTGAACTTTTTTACTTATAAGATCAATACTTGGCATATTTTTCATTGGTTCTGCAAAAGGTATATCTGGTATAGCAGGTGCAACATCTTTAACCTTACTAATTGCTTTCTGAATTGAAGTAGGACTTGGTTTCGAAGTATCAGGTTGTCCAGCACCACCTGTTGCCAAAGTATAATAATCAGATACTGCTTTATTTGGTGGAGTTTCAAATGGGAAAAGATTCCCTTTAAGATTCTCAAAATCAAATGCTTCAGCTAAACTTCCTTGCATACCACCCAACATATTAAGCATATCACCAAGTTTTTGACCTATTCCAGGTTTAGCACCAGCAGCAGAACCACTAGTATCACCAGGTGTAACTGGACCTGCTGTCGCTTTACCCTCTCCAGGATCTATAACAGTAATAACTACAACTCCACAATTATTACCACTGCCTGATTGCTGAACTGTCAATAATTCACCCATTTTATATCCACTACCAGGCTCAGCAATAATTATACCACCATTTGCCACTGTATCAACAGTACCTCTTACCTTATCAAGAGTAAATGTAGCATTAGTGGAAGGAGTTGCTGCAGCATTATTAACAATAGTAATAACATCTCCATTCTTATAATTTGCTCCAGCAGTATTCGTGGTAATGCCTGTAATCTTACCTCCCGATATAGTATAATTTAACTTAAGTCCTGTCCCAGATCCACCAGTAACACTAGCACCTGTTGTAGATCCTGTACCAGAAGGACCTCCACTATCAGCAGTATTAACAGTATATCCAGCACCTTCCTCATTTACTGTAGCAAAACTATTATCATACCAACCACCAGATGGAACTGTTATATCAACCTTAAATCCCGATCCACTACCTCCACTAACTGGAGCTCCAGTCTCTGTATAGTAGTTTGTACCACCTTGAGGTAGATCATCCTCTTCTTCATCTGTAATCTTAGTAACTTTTCCCAACTCACTCTGATCAAATGCTTGTCCCTCTAAATCTGAATCTGCTTGTTCCAGTTGACTCTTTAAATCTTCTAGATATCGATTATAATTTCTATGTTGAGAAGAAGAAATACCAGAAAGTGCATCTTGATTTGCTGCAAATACCTGCGCTACTAAATCCTCAGCATAACACATTGGAACTCTAGGAGTAGTGGTCTGAGGTCCTGGTGGAGGTTGTATCATACCAGAATCATCTATGACATCAGCAGTTCCAGAATCAGTAGTTCCAGAAGAAGTTAAATCTAAAGCAACTGTTGCTGTTTGAGAACTAGTATCAGCAAATAATACTCCACTCTTTGATATAGCATCTGCTTGTTTTACTAATGCAGGAATGTTTAATTTTGACTTTAAAATACCCTCAAATTGATCCATCAATTTATTAGTAATTTTATTATATTCTTTAATCTTATTTTCAGTATTAAGGAATTTTTGATCTGCAAATTGTGCTCGCATAGAAGATGGCATTTTGGCTAAAACTGGGGCCAATTCAAGATTCATTTTCTTTGAATCATATTCTGCAACCTTCTCCATAATAAGTTTTTGATATTTCGCTACCTTCTGTGCCGTTTTTTTAATTTCTTTATCCATCTCCTCTTGACTCGGAGGACCAGATGCTGCGTCAACATAACTTTTTCTTGAACCCAAAAACTTATCACACTTTGCTGTAAGATTATCAACTTCTGTTTGGATTGCCTTAGTTGCTGACTCCACCGGACAATCAGGATTCATTAAAACAATCTTTTCTTGATACTTATCTTCCCTTTTCACATCTCCAGCAGAAGTCTGGTGGGGATTGTCAGGGTGTTCTTGAGTAGCTCCAGTTTTAGGGGTTGAATCTGCAGATTTTGCAGCGCCAGCACGATTCTCAATTCCTTGTTTAAGTTTTTTATTAATAAATGATTGTGCAGCATCACCAGTTAATCCTTGCTGCTCCACTAATGCTTTTGCACTAGCAATATCATTTTGTTGTATTGCACTTATTCCACGACTTGCTGGTAATCCATATTGATTAAGTCTTGTCCCAGGCGCAGGAGATGCGGACTCTTTTGCAATCTCATCATCTACTGGTTTAGATATTACAAGACCTTCATCAGGAACTTTTTCTTTTTTAGATCCTGTCTTTGGTATAGAACCCTCAGCATATCCACTTTTTGCTAAACTTCCTGGTTGAGTATTAGTAACAGCATTATCTTCTTTTCCAATCTTCGTTCCTAATTTTGTTTGAGCATTATTTCCAAGCACTCCCATAATAATAGGAACCTGCATGTCCTTCCCATCCATATAAAAACCAAAGACCATATTACCTTGTCTAAGGTTGGATGACATCCAAGAGTTCATCTGCCCACCACCAGCAGTGACAGGATACATTATATTTGCCCAGGGTAAATCTTCCTCAGGAACAGCATCTTGACCCTGATCATGGACTCCCATGATCCTTACTTTATATCGTGCTCCCCATCCTGGAATAGTATCTTTATCGGGAAATTTTCCCGCCATCATATTATCTCGCCAGGTGGAATCGTCAGCAATCTGACCAATCCACCAGATGAAATCAGCTCCTAAAACACCAGAATTAAATAGGGATCCTCCTTCCATAAGTTATTCGTCGTATACTCTACATTCGAATGCATCTGGATGATCATCACAATAAACTTCAAGATTCTTATCTTGATGCCTTAAATGCCAATCATTAATACCAGTTTCTGGCTCATCATCCTTATGATACTCATCATAAAAAGCATGAGCAGATTCTAAGTCTTCCTTAGTATACTCATGCATACCATGATTAATATGTTCTTTATGATCCTTTGGATCAATATAGACTTCATGGTCTAAATCGTGTTTAATTTCTGACATAAAATTAGTCCCTTACCTTGGTATTTATCCTCTTCCTTTTGGTTTTCTACCAAAGGAATCTCTAATTAAACTTAATTTAGTTAAAGTATGTTTAGAACTCAAATAATGACATACATCAGAAATAATATAATTACCTCCAGTTTGCTTGTTCATGCCCATATCTCTTCTATTTTCCTTAAGTTGAGGAGCATCGACATATATAGCATCTCCAGCATGTAATGAGAAATCACCAGGAATAGTAATTGTTGTTTCCAGAGCAAACAATTGATTCATTCTCTGGATACCTTGATTTAACACTACTCCAGGTTCATAATTTTCTTTTTTAGATTTTTCAATTTGCTCTTGACTTTCACCTTCCCCACTCCCAGAAGGTAAAGAACCCACATCATGTACATAAAATGTAGTTCTTGAAAATTCCTTTCCAGGTTGAGTCTTAGCAAATTCTTTATTTAAAACCGGAAGATTCTTTCCACTAAGTTTTAAATTCTTTTCATTTCCTTTTGATGTTGAAGGAGCATCCTTAGTATTACCAGCACTAGGAGTCTCAACTTTATATTCACAATTATAAGGATCAAACATTATTATACGGGTAGAATAAGCTCCCATTTTAAGTTTATCTTGAATATTCACTCGATTATTTACATTATAACCCAACGCTTTATCATCATACCCTTCAGGTAGATAAATCCGATCTTTATCAGGAGTTTCATCATAAAGATAAAATCTCTTCGGTTTATTAGTCTCAGTATCCATTAAACTATCAATTGATTTAAAATAAAATTTTTCAGCAGTTTCCCAAAACAAATAACCAGCAGTATTTCCTAAAGAACCATCCTTAGGAACTGCTCCTCTTGATAACCAATTAATCATATAAAAAGGTTTTTTATTATTTCCTATACAATTCTGTTCATTTGCAGTCTCTTCAATATCAATATCCTTTTCTGTCTTCAAATAAATTGATTCTTCTAAAATCTTCTTAACATGGTCAGATATTTTTCCATTAAATCTTTTGTTAATTCTCACCTTCTCATTCATAATAAATTCTTTTGATGCCAAATCTAATTGCACAATAGACTTTTGAGCATCTTCCACCAAAGGAGTAACTGAATTCACATATAGATTCATCTTTAATTTATTATTGTTATTATCAGTTACTTGTATAAAAACATTCTCTTGTCCAACAATAGGTAAACCCTCCATCGCACTTTCATCACCAATTGAACCACCAGTATCAGTAAAGGTTACTGTTGCCCTAATAGAATCCTGTAAAATACTCTCATAATACAAGAAAGCGGCTACAGCATTAGTTACACCTACTTGCTTAGTTTCATCTTCATTGGATGTAATAACAATATTTTCAATACCACCTCCACCACCTTCCTTAGTGGCGGGTCCTGCAGCTCTTGCTCCTACTATTTTATTTGCCATTTAAGTATAACCTCCCATCTCTATTTAACCATAGAAATCCAGTGCTTCAAAAGCATCATCTTTCCAACTATCTCCTCCACCACCAAGGATTATAGTTTGACCAGAAGATCCTTCACCACCCATTGGTGACTGACCCGAACCACTTGGAACAGAAACTTTAATTGTTGGAGATATTCCCACCTCTTCATAAGGAGCATAAGATTCAATTTCTTCCATCACTCCTTCGTATCCCTTCTTCTGATTGGCAGAAATTAATGCTTCCTCCTGTTGTTCTAATCCTTTTGATACATCATCTTCACCCTTAGGAACAACTTCCTTTTTACTACCAGATTTTCCACCACCAAAGAATGACTTAACAAGAAGAGGTGCCATTACAAATGGATTATATAACTGAAGAAGATTAGGTATTGTATCTCCTATTCCAGGTAAACTAACTTGAACCCCAAGAATTTTGGGCAATTTAACCATATGCTCTTCCTTAAAGTTGGTAATAAAATTCCCAAATCCATTCTTAACCCAATCAAATACAGCTTTACCTCCCTTAAAGAGATTGCTCAAAGCACCTTTCACTAACTCAAGTGCTTTACCTGGATCTCTCTTTATAATAGTGTAATAAAGTAAATCACCAACAAAAGCACCAAGTATCTCTCCAAGCAAAGTTCCAAGAATAGGAATAGGAATAAAGGTTCCCAGTGCTCCACCAACAGCAGCACCAATTGTTTTAAATAGTGCCTGTCCAAGTGGTTCCCCTGACATAAGGGAAATAATACCAACAATAAGAGAACCAAAAATAGGAATTCTCTTTAAAAACTTAGTGGCAAATGGTTTAGCTGCTTTCAGTGCAGGAGCAATAACACTTGCTGCTTTACCAAATAACTGAGATGCCCATCCACCAACCTTTGCTACTACCTTTCCTGCACCTGTTTGTGCTAATTTACTACCACCTTTACTAAGAAGACCACCTACTCTAGATATACCCTCCTTTGCGATATTTCCTACCCATTGAGCACCAGATTTAGCAGCACCTCCAATTTTACTAGCAATATTCTTAAAGAACATCCTAGCCTTACGACCTATCAATCGTCGTAATTTCACCCATATTGTTCTAACTGCTTTGAATACCTTACTAATAATATTTTTGACACTTGAAATAACAGCCTTAAATATCCTCTCACCAATTATCTTCCATACTAAAAATGCTTTTATCAGTTCCTTCAGATTACCCATAAAGGTAGTAAATTTCTCAGCGGCTTCGTCACCAAACTGATTCTTTACCCACCCCACTGCTTTATCATAAAGCATATAACTGAAATCAATAAAGCGAGTTAATCCATCAATAATCTTACCACTCCACTCAATAACTCCATCAACAAATGCTCCAAGTTTCTTTAACCAGGGTGTTATTACTGGAAGCCAATCCATCACAAACATCGCAATCCGCCCAAGAATAATAGTACCAAAAAATCCAAGTATCTTTTCTATTAAACTCTTTCCTGGTAAATTAAGTTTGGGACCTTTTTTAGCGTCTTTTGGTTTTGATTTCTCTAATGCTGCCTCTTGTGCCTTATCACTCGCTTTCTCTCTAGCAATACGTGCATCTTCTCTTATATCTTTTTTAATTAAAGCAGATCCCTTTAATAGTTTCTCAACTCTAATAATTTTACTGGATATATTAACTGCAATTTCTTCTGCTGTCTGTCCACCACCAGTACCACCACTATCTCCAATTGTAGCAAGAGATCCTCCAGCACTAGGAACTATTCCAGTAGGACCTGATGGCATTAAAGTTGTCGTAGGACGAATAGCAAGTTCTCCACCCTTCTCTTCTGTTGCTTGAGGTTTTTGTGGTTTCTTCTTACCTCTACCCAACAACTTATTAGCAGCAATCTTCTTTGCTCCACCTTTGAGCATTCCTGCACCTGCCTTTGCTACCGCACCCCAAATAGCCATAATATTATACCATTATCCCCAAAGTTTTAATCTTTGATATTGATCTCATACTAGTAGCACTAAATTCAGGCAATTCCTGACTAGGTGCGCTCCTAGCACCTAACCTAGTGTTTACCTGTGCTACAGGATCATCCTCCACAACTGAAGAAAGAGATGATGAAGAAGGAGGATTAATTACAATGGTAGAAGGAGAACTTTTTACTATCTTAGCTTCAGGTACTACTCCACCACCAGCAAATCGTAATGGTTGTTTAGGTATAATCGTTTGTGGAACATTTATAGTAGTCCCACTTCTAATGGAATTAACCATACCACCACCAGAATAATGAATCTTAGGTCCCCCAAAGGACATCCCACCACCATTACCTACATTATTAAATGAACTATTACTAATATTCTGAACTGTTCCACCAGTATTATATCTACCCATTGTTGGTCTATTAGTTCCACCAGCAGCAGCATTCATTCCCGCAAGAGTATTACTACCATATTGCTGCACAGCACCTTTACTCATAACAAACTCACCTGGAGTTAGCATTGCAGGAACTGTATCTCTATTACCAGACCCAGGAACTTGTCCACCTCCAGCAAACATATTCAATGGTTCTGCTTTATCCGCACCAGTTTGAACATCTTCAGCTTGCTGTTGAGTTTCACTTACTATTGCAGGAGTTTCGCCAGTAGGAGCAGTCTCTCCTGTCTGAGTATCAGATACTTCGGCTTGTTTGTCTGTTATTTCCTCAGCATCTTTCGTTAACTCCTTATCCATCGTATCTGTTATGTCATCACCCGTCTTCGCAGATTCTTTCTCAATACCCTTTAACTCTTTATCCACACCTATTCCAAATAAACTTCCCACCCATTTCACTGCTTCAATAATCTTAGGAACACCCCATGCTAATAATGCAATTAATCCTGCAGTAAATATCATTCCTGGTCCCACCACTGCCATAATACCTGCTACTAAAACAGGCCACCAATCCTTTAAGAACTTGAATAGTGAAGCAACTTTCTTTCCATTTTCTGGGTTTGTAAACCATTCAAAGAGTTTCATCACAACTCTTCCTAAGAAGACCAACTTCAGGAAATCCCAAATCTTTTTGAATATATTCTGAACTGGTTTAAGTACAGTCTCTGCTGCACCAGCTAACTTATCCTTTATTCCTTCTAACTTACCTTCCTTTTCTGCTCTTGTTTTTTTCTCTGCTGCTTTACGTGCATCATCAGCAGCTTTCTTATCTGCCTTATTACTCTTCTTTAATGTCTCTATAATACCATTAACACCACTATCAATAGTCTTAAGGGGACCTATTAAACTCTCTGTTCCTTTTGATTGATCTTCTCCTGGTTCTAATTCTTTTGTATCTTGTAATTCTAAAGCAGTAATCTTCTTTTCATTTACAAGTACTTTACCACGAGTATCTCTTAAAATTTTAGTTAATTTACCAGTTTTAGTCCCAAAATCTTTTGAAGTTAATTTTTCTCCACGCGCTTCTCCTACAGAAGAACCTGCAGAACTACCCCTCTTAAAATCAGCTCCACTTACCCTTCTCTTTTTAAATATTGCCTTCCTATCTCCAGCAGAAAGATACTCCCCTTCATCGGTAGTGCCAGAACTATATGTTGGTTCAGTTGGAAGTAAATTACTAGGCATTAGCTTCGCGTTGTTTGCGTTTTAGTTCTTCTTCTTCAAGATGTTGTTTAAGAAGACCCACATAGATATCGCGTTCCCACGGTATCATATTTTCAATCTCTGTTAAGCTATATTTATGGTACTGCATCAACGCAAAATTGAGTCTGAAGTAATTCTCCAGATTCATATGCACCATCCCTACGCGAAAAAAGACGCTAAGCCCTCCAGTACTACATCACTTTCCACCCCTGTCTTAGGATTTAATACTTTAATATCATGCTTAAGTTTAGGCATTGTCTCAAAGAATTTCTCAATTTGTTTAAACTGTGCAGAATTCATTGACTCAAGAAATTCATTCACTTCCTTTTTAGTACAATCTGCAGTTGCCCAGACCTCATCTTCACTATAAATCTTATCAATACAAGATGCAATCAGCTGGAATGATTGATCCATCTGATTATCATCATTAAAATCAAAATTATTCTTAATAAACTGGTCTAATGAGGGATATGACATTTCCATCATCAAATTCTTATCCAATTTAATCTGATTACTATGTTCCTCACTCTTTTCAACTTGAATATCATCCAAGTTAATAGAAACAGGAACTTGAGTTTCTTCATCATCAGGACAAATAATATTAACTTCTAATTGCTCACCAACAGACTTCCCCCTGATATTAAGAAAAAGATATTCAATATCAAAAGTAGGAAGATTCTCTACTTTAATATTTCTTGTCTGAACACAAGCTTTAAGTACTGCTTTAATTGCATTTGTAATTTGCTTATTATCTTCGCTTTCTAAAGCAATTACAAGTACTTTTTCTTCTTTAACTAAAAAAGGTCTATATTTAACTGGTTTTCCAGTAGATGGTAACTCCAACTCATATGTCGGAGTACTAATTTTTGGTAAAGGCATAATATCCTAATACAATTCAGTGTACTTTATTTAGAAGAGATTTCTAACTAATCCCCCAGCAACATCTCCAACAAAATCATTTCCAGTCATCCTATCTACTACAGAATCAACTAAATTAGCTGCTGTATTACCAAGGAATCCATTATTATTAAACAGAGCTTGATCAAAAGGATTAAATACTCCCAATCCACTCTTTCCAGTAGTTGGAGTTACAACATACCTAGTATAGGTCATTTGAACACTACATTTTAACAACGAAGAAGAATCATAAGTCACAGGCATAGAAGTTATACTACGAGGCCAACTTCTTACAAACTGATATTCTAATGAAGCAGCACCAGGAGTGGGTAATGATGCAACAATAGGACCAAATCGTTGCCTTGTTTGAATATCTTTTTCAAATTTAATAACCTTCAACCCCTGATCGGCAATATATTCATCAGGAAACTTAACTCTATAAAAATAATCTTTTGCAAGTGCCTCCCTTTGATCTTCATTAACAACTCCACTAATCCATCTTTCAAAAAATCTAATAGGCAAATAATTATCTGCATCAACATAAAAAGTTAAATCAATAGTCTCATCATATATTCTTCTATAAGCATGTCTTTCTGTAACTCCAGTAAAGTCATTATTCATCTCTGTTGTAGCCAAAGATGATCCAGGAAGAACTGCTTCAGAACACATTAAATGAAGTTTATCTTGTTTAGGTCCTAAAAATGACCGAAGTTGTGTTCCAAGAGAACTTTGAGGCAATCCAATTAAAACATCAAAATGGGACGTTAAAGATGGTTGTAATAAATTAGATACAACATCCGAAACCGATTTAGGTTTTGGTCTATGAGTGACAGGCATCTATAAATACTTTTTGACCTTATATATTATGTAGCCAAGTAATGGCAGAAAGTATTAAAAGTCTCTTTAAACCCACTAAACCCAGAAAATATAAGGGGGATATTAACAATATTATCTGTCGAAGTAGTTGGGAAAAAAGATTTTGTAGTTGGTGTGATTTAAATGAAAGTATTATAGAGTGGGGAAGTGAAGAGTTTTGGATCCCCTATCGTGCTCCTGATGGCAAAGTTCGTAGATACTTCCCAGACTTTATTATTAAAGTCAAAGAAAGTACAGGTCAAGTGAAAACATATGTAATTGAAGTTAAACCAAAGAAACAAACCAGACCACCAAAACCAAGAAAGAATGTGACTAAATCATATCTCTATGAATGCAAAACATATGCTGTCAATCAAGCAAAATGGGAAGCAGCAAATGAATGGTGTAAGGATAGAAAAATTGAATTTAAAATTGTTACTGAACAAGAATTAGGCATCAACCATGGAAGATGAAGATTTTGGTTTAGATGGAGAAGAACAACAGGAGGAGGATAATCGTATCCGCGCATATCTAAGTGACCTGAATAATAAAACTAATGACCAAGAAGAAATGATGCTGGAAATTATGCAGGTTCTTAATCAAACTGTCACTCCCGTACCTGATGTAGGAAACTTCTATACTTTCGTCTATAATGCAAAAACTCCTGGTGAAGAATATGATCAACATCCACTTATTGCCTGTGTAGAGTTATTTGCATGGGGATTCAGAGGACTTAACTTCCATTGGAGAAGATACAGAAATTATACTTGGAATGAACTAGCAGGACAGCTCTATATTGTTCAACGCAATGAACTTGATGACCTCCTTGCTATACCTTATGCAAAATTCCTAAGAGTTCCTTCATAAATAAATAAAAAGTTTCTATAATGTCTCAAACTTTTGCACCATCTGATACTTACGGTAATTCTAACGTAAAGAATAGAGTAAAGCCTGGTGGTGCTTTAGGCAGCAATCAATATTTTTATATAACCAATGCATCAACTGGAAAAATTGATGTATACAGACATACTGAAAACAAAGTGGATGGAGCAGTAGCTACAGTTGTAGTAGGAGATATACCCCAAGGAGGAAAATTTACTCCAAATAGCAATGCATCTAGTGCAGAAAAAACACACTATTCTTCATCCAGAGAAATAGGAAAAGTAAGGTCACAAGCTCTTCAAGTTGCTAACAGAGAATGGAATGGTAAAACCCAACCACCTCCTTCCATGGCAATCTATGGTACAAATGCAGGAAATGTAGGATACACACCACCTGGATCATCAACCGTTGATACAAGTATCAAAGGTATTCAAAATAGTGGGACAGCATCTAATATTGCCAAAGGAGCAATTACTGGAGGAATAAATGCTGCTTTAAGTGGTGGAAACATTGCAGAAGGGATATTAGGTGGTGCATTAGGTTCTATCACTGGTAGAAGAAAAAATACTAGTAGGGGTAAAGTATTAGTATATCCAGTCACTCTAAGGCAAACAGGGAATGCACAAGATTATATTAAAATCCAAAGAATGGAATGGGCACCTAAAAAAAGAACTGGATATACTTGGTCAAATCAAAGATCAAGTTCTGCATGGGGGAAATCCAGACAATTGGACGGGTCAGTAATACTTCCAATTCCTGGAGGAATTAGTGATTCCAATGCAGTAAGTTGGGGTGGTGATAAAATGGATCCCGTCCAAACTGCAATGGCAAACCTAGCACTGACTGGTATTGAAAAAGGTTTTGGTGCCATGGGTGATGAACTAACAGGACTGGGCAAAAAAATACAAAACAATGATAAAAATGTAAAAGATGCAATTTCAAAAGGTATTGCTGGCATGGCATCTGGAACGGGTGCCCAACTTCTAACCAGAACTACTGGACAAATCCTAAACCCCAATATGGAGTTGCTATTTAAAGAACCTTCGTTAAGACCTTTTAATTTCACTTGGAAACTAGCAGCAAGAAGTAGAGAAGAAGCAAACGTTATTATTAGAATCATCAACTTCTTTAAAGTAGGAATGGCACCTCAAACAGCAGGAGAAGGATTATTTCTCAAATCTCCAATGACATGGAAACTTACTTATATGCACAGAGGTAGAGAACACAAATACTTAAATAAATTTAAAGAATGTGCAATGAACTCTCTCACCACTCAATATACTCCTGATGGAAACTATGCAACCTTTGAAACTGGTCATATGGTTTCTTATTCAATAACAATGGGTCTCACTGAACTTGATCCAGTATTCAGCAGTGATTATGGTAGCAATAACGAGATAGGATACTAAAATGTCAGATTACTTCAGCAAAGTTCCAAATTTTGAATATGTTAGTAGGCTCCCAGATTCTCGTATATCTGATTATATTACTGTAAAGAATTTATTTAAAAGAGGTGCTATTGAACAAGACATCCTTGAAAACCTAGCACTTCATACAAAATACAAAATTCGAGGTGATGACAGACCAGATAATGTAGCATATGAATACTACGGAAGTTCTGAATTAGACTGGTTAGTACTTACTTGTAATAACATCGTCAATGTTCAAACTGAATGGCCAATGTTACAAAATGATTTTGATAGATTTCTTCTAGACAAATACGAAACATATGCAAATCTCAATGCAACACATCATTATGAAACAAAAGAAATTAAAAATAGTAAAGATGTAATTATTGTCCCTAAAGAACTTGAATGTGAATCAGATTATACAGTTACTTACTTTGATTCTAATACAGAAAGAAAAGTAACAGTACTCAGTGCTGACTGTACTACAGAAGTAACAAATTACACCTACGAAGAAAGAATAGAAGATAAAAAAAGAGATATTTACTTATTAAAACCAAAATATTTGGGTGTAATTAAAGATGATATGGAAATAGCAATGACATATAAAAAAGGTTCCACCCAGTATATGAGTGAAACCCTTAAAAAAGCTGAAAATATTAAATTATATCAATAATTATTCCTCAGCAAGTTTCTGGAAATAACTTAGAGCATCATCTTCATCCTGACTACCAGATGCTACAGCAGCAGGTGCTTTACGACTAGCAAAGTCTGGTTTAGATGATGGATAATCAACACTCACTGTTCCACGACCCTCACTCTCGTCTTCTAATTCTTCATCGAAGACACGACGTTGAGCAGGTTTCTGTCCTAAAACATACTTAAGACGCTTCTCAAGATCATCATAAGATTTAAATTGATCAGCAGCAGTAAGAGCTACAAGAGAATACTCTTTACCCCATAATGCTTCTAATGCATCTTCATCCTCAAGGAGTGGAGATACTGCTTCGAACTCTGACTTATCATAGTTCCAGTAACCATCCTTCTTAACGATCTTCAACTTGAAGTTTGCACCTTGCCAGAAGTCAAAAGGATTGATTGGAGTTTCATCCTCAAACTCTGGTTGCATTGCTTCCATAAGCTTGTCAAAGATCTTCTTACCAAACTTGTAGAGAAATACTCCACCCTCATTCTGAGGATTGGTAGGATCTTTTACAACATAGATGTTTGCATAGTAAGAAAGCTTACGCTTCTGCTTACGAACAACATCCTTGTCTGATTCATTACCACTATTCCAGAGTTCTCTATTGTAATCAGAAACTGGATCCTTCTTACCAGTAGTGGTTAAGGAGTTCTCAATATACCATCCACCAGGTCCTTGAAATGCATGTGAATACATCTTTGCCCAGGGAATATCTTCACTTTCTGGTGCTGGTAGAAAACGAATAACAGCAAAACCATTACCTGTTTTGTCTACTTCTGGTTTCCAGAGACGCTCATCTGAGCCTCCACCAGTATTGTTCATCTTCTCCACTTCCTTTACCAATTTCTGGGTCAGCGAACCTAGAGAGGATTGTTTTTTTAAGTCTTTAAATGACATTGGATTACCTCGGATTTTTTGAGATTTGGCTTGTGTGTACCTTGCATATTCTACATTCTAAAATTGTCTTCGTCAAGTGCTTTTTTCATAACATCTACCATTTTGTAAATGTCATCAAACACTAAATTCATATCAACATTTGTAGGAAGACCTAAATCAGCAGCACCTCTTAAAACTTGTTCCTTCATTTTTTGTGCTTCAGGATCATCAGATAAACTCAAACGAGTAT
>VTLG01006428.1_pt1 | contig 15058 bp, 5 predicted proteins | sample 4694571 | NCBI WGS metagenome assembly VTLG01 (sample SAMN12604809, study PRJNA352737) | marine metagenome | biome: ENVO:00000447; feature: ENVO:00000209|ENVO:00000569|ENVO:01000036; material: ENVO:00002151; isolation source: viral sequences binned using virsorter ...
AAAATGCATTAAAGACTACTCCTACTTATTTGGATATTACTGCTGTAGGTGTTGGAACATCTCATTCCTTTACTTCTACTAAGCAAAACTCAAGATGTATATTAAGTATTGATAATGTTGTACAACAACCTATTGTTGCTACTTCTGTAACTACTACTGTTACTGGTGATGTATCCGCTACTGCTGATACTATAGTTATTTCTGGTATTACTTCAATTACTGGTGGAGATCTGTTGAAGATAGGTAATGAAATTATGAAAGTGGATTCTGTGGGTTTAGGTGCTACTAACAGATTATTAGTAACTAGACCTTGGATGGGAACTGAAAAAGATGCATATAGTGCTAATACTTTGGTAACTAAAGTTGATGGAAATTATAATATTGTAGACAGTACTGTTAATTTCTTTACTGCTCCTGTAGGATTAACTCCTCTTTCCACTACCACTAATGAACCAGATGAAAGGGATTGGGTTGGTATTGCAACTCATTCTACCTTTAATGGAAGATCCTTTATGAGATCTGGTATTACTGGTAGTTCTGATGAACCTTATTCTAAGAACTACATTTTTGATGATATTTCTTCAAACTTTACAGGACTTACTACTTCATTTACTCTACAATCAGATGGAAGTAATGTAGCAGGGTTCTCTACAAATAATGCTATTATTTTGATCAACCAAGTAACTCAAGGTCCTCAAAGAAGTAGTTCTGCAGTAAGTGCTCCTGGTGATTATGTTCTTGTTGAAGATACTGATGGCGTAGGTATTACTACTATTCAATTTACAGGTTCAATATCATCAGTTTCTTATGATCCTAATACAGCTACTGTTCCTCTAGGTGGAGTTATAGTTTCTGTAGGTTCTACAGAAGGATTAGGTTATCAACCATTAGTTGCTGCTGGTGGTACTGCTTTTGTTTCTGGATTGGGTACTATTAGTTCTGTAAGTATTGGAAATAGTGGTTCTGGATACAGATCTGGTATTCAAACAGTTGTTAATGTAGGTGTTCAAACATTAAGTACAGGAGCTCCTAATATTGAGTTTATTGGTACTGCTGCTATAAGTGGTGGCAATATTGTTAGTATTGCTATTACCAATCCAGGTACTGGTTATACAACAACCAATCCACCAGCAGTGGTTATTGATAAACCATTATCTTATACTAATATTCCTCTTTTCTATACTGCATCTTCTGCTGGAGTTGGATCAGAAGCAAGAGCTAATATAGTAGTTGGAATGGGTGGTAGTGTAATAGATTTTGAGGTTATTAAAGAAGGATATGGTTATGGTGAAGATCAGGTATTAACTATTGACGTAGGTGGAACTGTTGGTATTCCAACTAGTAGTTCATTTACACCATCAAGGCAATTTGAACTTACTATTCAAGAAACTATAAGTGATACCTTTGCTGGATGGACTGTTGGAGATTTCCAAGTTTTAGATCCTTTAGATTCTTTATTTGATGGAAAAGTAACTTCTTTTGCATTAAATTTAAATGGAGTTCAACAAACCATTCAATCAAAACCAGGATCTAATATTGATGTTGAGGTTGCATTATTAGTATTCATTAACGATATTCTTCAAGTTCCTGATGTAGGATATACCTTTAAAGGTGGTAGTTATATTAGCTTTAAAGAAGCACCTAAATCAGGAGATACTTCTAAGATTCTTTTCTATAGAGGAACTGGATCAGTTGATGTTACTAATGTGGATATTTTAGAAACTATTAAAAAAGGTGATGAAGTAAAATTATATGATCAAGATATTTCTCTAGAAGAAAATAAGAGAACAGTAACCAATATCAATTCTTCTGATAGTGTTACTACTACTCTTTATCCTGGTCCTGGTATTACTACTAATGAAAGTTTCCAAAGATCTCTAATTTGGTCTAGACAAACTTCAGATAAAGTTATTGATGGGGAAATAGTTACTAAAGATAGACCTCATTATGAGCCATTAATATATCCTACTACTAATATTATTCAATCTGTGGGTGTTGGATCTACTGTAATTTTTGTTTCTAATGTAAGAACATTCTTTGATAGTTCTAAAGAAGCATATACAGGACAATCTGATATTAGGATTATTTCTCAAGAAAGTGTAGTAGGAGCATCTGCTACTGTATTTGTCTCTGCTGCTGGAACTGTAAGTTCATTTGATATAACAAATCCTGGAGTTGGATATACTATAGCACCTACAGTTTCTATTACTACACCAGTAGGATATACTACTTCTCAAGGTGCTAGAGCAACTGCTACTATAAGTGGTGTTGGAACTGTAAGTGCTATTACAGTTTCTTATGGAGGAACTACTACAGGTTTTGCATATACTAATACAGATGCTCCTTCAGTTCTTATAGGAGAACCAAAATTAGTTACTTATGTTGAAACTATTAAAGATGTTTCTTATTCTGGTGATTTTGGAGTTATATCAGGTATTTCTACTACTTCAGTAGCCGCTGCTACAACAGGTATTGTGTTTGATTTACTTCTTCCAAAAGAATCATTGTTCAGAGATGCTTCTATAGTAGGAAGTGCTCTTACTGTAAGCGGAATTTCTACTGGATATTACTTTACAGTATTTAATTCTAATGTAGGTAATGCAGTAACTTCTCTTTATCAAGATGGATCTGTAGTTGGTATAGGAACTTCTTTCTTAGATAATGTATATGAAGTTGCTAGTGTTTCTATAGGTCAAACTATTGGTCTTGGAATTGGGCAAACATATGTTGCTAAAGTAACAGTAAGTGTTCAAGATTATAATGGATTAACTGGTCTTGGATATAGTGAGTTCTTTGGTGAATATAGTTGGGGAAGAATTGCTACTCAACCAAGAGGATCTGCAAGAACGTTTACATCATATGCTGGCGATAGTACTGGTCTTGTAGGAATAAACACTTCTCCTATAATTGAAAGAATGAATCCTTTAAGATATATAAATTATAACTCATAAATAACTAAAAAAATAGTAAAAATGTCAGCCATTATAACTGATCAACTTAGAATATTGAATGCTAAGAATTTTGTCTCAGCAGCAACTTCTACTGTAAATTCCTATTATTCTTTTGTTGGTTTGCCTAATGCTACCAACTATTCTTCTACATGGGAAACTAATCCTCCTGCTCCTAAGGATAGTTTTGATCAAGAAGATGATTATTGGGATACTATGATTGCATTAAAGAAGATTACTACTTCTGATGTACGTAGAATGGTTAGTAAGAATACCTGGACATCTGGTATAACTTATGATATGTATAGAGGGGATATTAGTAGATCTAATACAGCAAAACCTTCAGGTGCAACTAATTTATATGGAGCAAAATATTTTGTAGTAAATGAAGATTATAAGGTTTATATATGTTTGCAAAATGGAACTAATCCAGAAAATACTACTGGAAGACCTTCTCTAGATCAACCATCTTTTACAGACCTTGAACCTAAGGCAGCAGGTGATAGTGGAGATGGTTATATTTGGAAATACTTATTTACTATTAAACCTGGTGATATAACAAAATTTGATTCTACTAATTTTATTCCTGTACCAGAAAATTGGAAAACTGGATCAGCTAATGCTGCTGTAAGAGATAATGCATCTAGTAGTGGGCAATTAAAAATTATTACTATTACTAATAGAGGATCTGGTATAGGAACTGCTAATAGAACTTATACTGGAGTTCCTGTAAATGGGGATGGATCTGGAGCAGAAGCAACTATAGTTATTAATAATGATGCTAAAGTTGAATCAGTAAATGTTTCTAAAGGTGGATCTGGATATACTTATGGCACTTTAGATTTGTCTGCAGGTGGAGTTCCAACTGGAACTACAACTCCTGTTTTTAATGTTATTATTCCACCTCAAGGAGGTCATGGAGCAGACATTTATAAGGAGTTAGGAGCTACTAATGTTTTAGTTTATTCTAAAATTGAAAATGATTCTTCTAATCCAGATTTTATTACAGGAAATCAAATTGCTAGAATAGGAATTGTAGAAAATCCTCAAGCATATAATTCCAGTACAAATCTATCTTTATCTAAAGCTAGTTCTGTTTATGCATTAAAACTGATAGGAGCTGGTTATACTACTGCTACATTTAATTTGGATGGGCAAGTAACTCAAACTATTGGTATAGGTTCCACTGCAGTGGGAAGAGTAGTTTCTTATGATCAAACTACAGGTGTTTTGAAGTATTGGCAAGATAAAAGTTTGGTTGGATTTAATAGTGATGGATCTTTAAAAGTTGATCCAACTTATGGATATTCATTACATAGATTTACAGCAACTCCTGCTAGTGGAGGATCTGTTAGTATCGCTAGTAATGAAGGTACTTTGGGGATAGATACTAATTTTGGTACTTCAGGAACTCCTGGTATAAGTACAGTAATAAATAATAGAACATATTACCTTGGTCAGAGTTTTACTAAAGGAGTTTCGCAACCTGAAGTAGAGAAATACTCTGGAAATATAATATATGTTGATAATAGACCTTCAATTACTAGGTCTGCTAACCAACGAGAAGATATTAAAGTCATTTTGCAATTCTAAAGAATCATGCCACAGGAAACTAATCTAAACGTCGCTCCTTATTTTGACGATTTTAGTGCAAAAGACCAATATTTTAAGGTATTATTTAAACCTGGATTCCCAGTTCAAGCTAGAGAATTGACAGGGATGCAATCTGTTCTTCAAGATCAGATTGAAAAGTTTGGAAGTCATGTATTTAAGGAAGGTAGTTCTGTTACTGGTGGTGGAATTAAATTTTCTAACGCCTATGAATCTATTAAAGTACAGTCATCTAATAAAGGTTTTAATATTCAAGATTATCTTTTAAATTTGGATGGTAAGATTTTAATTGGTAGTGAATCTGGAATAAAACTTCAGGTTAAAGGATATATGGCGGAAAGATATTCTGATAATTCTTATGTTATATTTGTAAATTATTTAAGTAGTGGAGCTAATAATAATGCTAGATGTTTGTCTGGAGAATCTTTACTTTTAGATGGAAGTCCTTTTACTACTAGAAATGGTACAATTTTCCAACCTGGAGAATCCGTTCTTCAATTAATGGATGGAGTATGCACTTTTATGGGATGTGCAGCTGTTTTATCCGAGGGTATATATTTTGCTAGGGGTTATTTTATAGAAGTTAAAAAACAAACTACAGTATTAAGTCCTTTTGTTAATAACATTAGTGCTCAAGTAGGATTGCGTGTTAAAGAAACTATTATTAATTCTGATATAAATTCTAAATTAACTGATAATGCTGCTGGATATAGCAATTATACTGCACCTGGAGCCGATAGATTATCAATAGAGCTAACATTAGAATCTGTTAAACTTGGTGCAACTAATGTTCCTAATTTTATACCTTTATTACAAGTAAACGAAGGAGTAGTTACTTCTACAGAAGATAAATCTCAATATAATGATTTAAGTAAAGAATTTGCTAGAAGAACATTTGATGAGTCTGGAAATTATTATGTTAAACCATTTAGCCTCACTCCAAGAAATACTTTAAATGATTTTGAAGGAAATAACGGAATTTTTTCTAAAGATCAAAAAACTTACAATAATAACGATCCAAGAAACAGTTTAGGAACTTATAAATTTTCTCCTGGAAAAGCATATATTGAAGGATATGAAGTTGAAACTATAACTCCTTCTTTTCTAGATTTTAAAAAGCCAAGAACTACAAAGCTTTTAGAAGATCAAAGTATTAATTATGTTACAGGTCCTACTTTTACATTAAACAATGTTTCTGGATCACCTATTATAGGGCTTGGTACTGATTATACTGTTAGTTTAAGAGATCAAAGAATAACAGGAATTGGAACTAGTGCTGCTGGTAAAGAGATTGGATTAGCAAGAGTATATGATTTTGCATTAGAGTCAGGTTCTTATGATGCTGCTAATGCTAATGTTAATGAATGGGATATTGCTTTATATGATATTCAAACATATACAGATATTGCTTTAAATACTCCCACTACTCTTTCTCTTCCAACCCATATTAAGGGCAAATCTAGTGGAGCAACTGGATATTTGAGAAATGCAGTAACTAGTTCAACTTCAGTTACTGCATATAATACTAAAGGAACTTTTATAACTGGAGAGCAATTTATCTTTAATGGAATAGAAAGTGGTAATATTGCAGCTGGAGCTACTTCTTATAATACTAGCGATATTAAATCTGTTCATGGTACAGTAAGTACAGCTAGTACTTTTAATGGTGATGTAAAACAAAGTAATTTATTTTCTCTAGGAGAAGTTAATATTAGTGGTGTTACTACAGATGGAGCATATTTGGGAATTTCTACTGTAACTAGTGTAGATCCTACTAAGTTTTTTATAGGAATTGCTACAGTAGGTAATATAGTAGAATATACAAATTCTGGATTTAATACTACTTCATATGCAAGAGTTGAAAGTGTTTCTCAAAATTCTTTAACTATTTCTGGGATTACTACTGTTACTGGTATTTGTGAAGGTGGATTGCCAAGTACTTCAATCAATCCTTCTAATTTTAGAATACTTACCTCACAATTCCAATCTTCTACTGATAACACATTATTTACTTCTTTACCTAAGAAAAATGTTTCTGGTGTAGATTTAACTGATTCTTCTTTGTCTATAAGAAAACAATTTGATGTTACTATCACTGATAATTCTACAGGAGCAATTAGTAGTGGAAGTGCTTCAGAAACATTCTTACCCTATGATGAAGAAAGATATGTTTTAATTAGAACTGATGGTGTAACAGAATCATTATCTTCAGATAAAATTAATTTTAATACAGGTTCTACTGAAATAACTATTAATGGTTTGGGAGGAGATAGTCCTGCTAAATTAATAGCTACCTTAAGAAAAATAAATGTTAAAGAAAAGATTAAGGAAAAGCAGAAAGTTAATGTATTAACTATAACAAATTCTAAAGATTCTTCTTCTGGAATTGGAACCACTACATTAAATGATGGTCTTACTTATAGCGCAGTTTATGGAACTAGAGTTCAAGATGATGAAATTTCATTAAATGTTCCAGACGTAACAAAAATTTATGGAGTTTTGGAATCTAATAATGCTAGCGATCCAGTTTTCCCTAGATTAAATTTACGTTCTATTAATAGTGCTACTGGAAAAACTAATGATTTGTTGATAGGGGAAAAATTTATTGGTAGTAAAAGTAATGCTAAAGGAGTTTATGTAAGTAAATATGATGATTCTGCTGTCAATTATATTGCATTAAATGATTATACTTTCCAAAATAATGAAAATATAACTTTTGAAGATTCTGCTATCGAGGCTACAATTTCTTCTGCTGTATTAGGATCTAATAATATAACTGATGAGTTTACTTATGATGATGGTCAAAGAAGTACCATTTATGATTATGCTAGAATGGTAAGAAAATCTAATTTTAATGAACCAACTAAAAGAATATCTATAATATTTGAATCTGCCTATTTTACATCATCTGATACTGGAGATTTTACTACAATTAATTCATATGAGAATTTTAGTTATTCCGATTTACCTACTATCGATGGAGTTGGTGTAAGTGATATATTGGATATTAGACCAAGAGTATCTGATTTTTCAGGAACATCAAGATCTCCTTTTGAATTTTTAGGAAGATCATTTACTGCATCAGGAAATTCTGCTAAAAATATTTTAGCATCTGATGAGTCTATTCTATTAGATTATTCATTCTTTCTCCCTAGACTTGATAAAATTTATTTAAGTAAAAATGGTACTTTTCAGTTAGTAAATGGTATCCCTGCAGAAACTCCAGAATGGCCAAATGCTGTTGATGGGGCGTTAGAAGTTGCTTCAGTTTCTTTACCTGCTTATCTTTATAATATTAATGATTTAAATATCAGTTTAGCGAAGTATAAAAGATATCAGATGAGTGATATCAATAAATTAGAAAAAAGAATTGCAAATTTAGAATTTTATACTTCTCTTTCTTTACTGGAAAGAGATACCTTGAATATGCAGATTACTGATACTGATGGGTTAAATAGATTTAAATCTGGATTTTTCGTAGATGATTTTTCTAGTACAGATAATCAACTCAAAAAAACAATAGTAAAAAATAGTATTGATTATAAGAATGGAGAACTTAGACCTTCACCTTATACTACTGAACTTGATTTAAAATTAGATGGTGATAGTTTTAATGGAATTAGACAAACAGGTAGAGTATTATCTTTAGACTATGGTGAAGTACCTTTTGTAAGACAACCTTTTGCTACAAAAACAGAAAGTGTAACTCCTTTCCTCATCAACTATTATGGAGGATCTATTACACTGACTCCAGAATCTGATGTGTGGGTAGATCAGGTTGTTTTGGATGCTAAATTAGAAGATTTAGATACATTTACTGAAAGTAGTGAACAAGTAGAAGCTGGTGGATGGGACCCAGATACTGGATATAGTCCTGTAGTTTGGGGTGGATGGGAAACCACTTGGACAGGTGGAGGTGGTGACACTGCAATTGATAGTTCCAGTAGTGTTTTCTGGGGTGGATATGATCAAGGTAGTTATGGGACTAGACATGAGTATAGAACTACCACTACTACCTTTAGATCTGAACCAACTAGTATTACTCAGGAAAGAAAAGGAAAAAGATCTATAGAAAGAGAAACTTTTAGTACTATTAATGAAGGTCCAAAAGTAGTTAATACTGATATAACTCCTTATATGAGATCTAGAAATTTAGATTTCTCTTGTAAGGGTTTGAAACCTACTACTAGTGTATTTGGATTCTTTGATGGTGAGAATATTAATAAATTTTTAGTTCCAAAACTTATTGAAATTTCTATGACTACTGGAACTTTCCAAGTAGGAGAAACTGTTATTGGAACTACATCTGAAGGTAAAGAATTAATTAGATTTAGAGTTGCTGCATCTAATCATAAGATGGGTCCATATGATGATCCTGGTATTACATATAATACAAATCCTTACTATTCATCTACTCCTCTTAGAAGAGGAACAGTGATGATTGATAGTATCATTCCAACAGCACCAGATGGTTCTACTTCTACTGATTCATCAGAAACTATTTTAATTCCTGCAGAATATTCTTCAACTTCTACTATTTTGAATGTTGATACTTTAAGTTTATCTGATAAGTCTGAAAACATTTATTATGGATATGTAGAAAAAGGTCTTAAGTTAGTTGGACAAACATCTAGTGCTCAAGCTACTATTAGCAATCTTCATTTAAAAACAGATACTTTAGGACATGTTAGAGGATCTTTCTTTATACCAAATCCTAATGATATTACGACACCTAAATTTGAAGCTGGTAAGAAAGTCTTTAGACTTACTAGTAGTAGTGTTAATAGTCAATCTGTCTCTCAAGTAGGAACAGATGCTACTGCTATATTTGATGCTGCTGGTAGTGTAGAAACTGTTCAATCTACTATTATTAGTGTTAGAAATATTCATACTCATACTCAAGTACAGGTTGAATCTCAAAGTAGTACTAGTGGTGGAGGAGGTACTTACAGTACAACTGAAACTAATCTAACTGGTGGTACTGATTATCTTGCTCCTCCACCACCTTGGCCTCCTATTCCTCAACCTATACATTGTGGTCCTGGATACCATTGGGATGGTCAGAATTGTGTACCTGATCAAATACAGTGTCCTTCTGGTTATCATGAAGAAAACGGTGTATGTGTACCTGATGAGGTAGAGGAGTATAGAGAAGTAACGACAGAAGACGACTTTAGCGTTAATGAATATTGGCAGGAAAGGATAGACGAAGGGAGAACTCCAGATAAAAATGAGGATGTATATTGGGCATATAATGATGAAAGAGATATTGATATTGGTAGAGATATTGATGTAGGAGCTGTAGTTTTAGTTGATGAAGTAACTAAAGATGTTTTGGTAGCTAATGAATGGGGCAATCCTAAAACTTTTGAGACTGAAGAAGAAAGAGAGATTATAGTAGAAGCTCAAAATTTAACAGTATATGATAATTATAGTGATTTTGCTCAAGCTGTAAATGATAATGGTCTTTTGACTAATGTTAATGATGAAGGACAAGCAGATGGAGCAATAGTAGCATTTGTTGAACCTGCTACTATGACACCTATTGAACAGGCATATGTAACTGCATTAGGTAGACCACCCGATTTGGCTGGTGCTGAATATTGGGCAAATGATCCAGCATATCAAGCTGCAGGGACTGAAGCAGAAAAGTTGGAAGTGATGTTAGATCACTTAGATTATTCTGCTGAAGGACAAGCAGTTGTAGAGCAAGGTGACGATTGGGAAGGTGTTAACTCTTTCTTTGCTGATGACCCAGATAGATTAGGAGATTCTGGAGTTCTTTGTGCTAACGTCACAGACCCTCTAGCTCAAACCTTCTTTGTTCAAGTTCCTTCTGGAGTCTTTATCACAAGAGCAGATTTATTTTTAGCAACTAAAGATGAAACTTTACCATTAATAGTTCAATTAAGAACCGTAAAACTTGGTGTACCAACTGATGAGGTTATTCCTTTTGGTGAGGTTGTATTAGAACCAAATCAAGTTAACGTATCTGATAATTCTACTGTTATCACTCCAGTGGTTTTCCCTGGTCCAGTTTACTTATCTCCAGATCAAACCTATGCTATAGTTCTTCTTTCTGTAAGTTCTAACTATAGTGCTTGGATTTCTAGAGTTGGTGAAGTTGAGATTAAAACAGTTAATGCTCCAGAATCTGAGCAAATGCTTATATCTTCACAACCTTCTTTAGGTTCTTTATTTAAATCACAGAATGGAGAAACCTGGAATGCAAGTCAGTGGGAAGATCTTAAATTTACACTCTTTAGAGCAACATTTGCTCCAAATAGAGGAAATGTTAATTTTGTAAACCCAAGTCTATTCAGTTATTCTGATGATATTAATGCTTTACGTAAAGATTCATTAGAAATTACTTCTAATAAAGTAAGAATTGGATTTAATACTACTATATCAGAGACTGGAATTACTTTAGGAAATACTATTCAACAATTGGGTAGTAATGCTACAGGAAATTACGTAGGATCTGCAGGAACTGCAAGTGGTAATTTAACTATTACAAATGCTGGTGTAGGTTATACTCCTTCTTCTGGCAGTGGAACTTATCATCATGTTCCTATGGTTACTAAGACTGGAAGTGGAAGAAATGGAACTATGCATCTTACTATTACTAATGGAGTAGCTGTTGCTGCAACTGTTACTAATGGTGGTACTGGATATTCAGTAGGTGATGTAGTTGGAGTATCTACTGTTGGATTAACTTCTCTAGGAAAGGATATTCAATTCTCTATTGCTACTCTTGGTGGAGTTAATGAATATATTCTAGATAATGTTCAAGGTGATTTTGTAACTGGTGTAGGAAAAACTATTCAATATGTTACTAGTGCAGGTATAGTTACTCTTAACCATACTGCAGGAGGAAATGTCTGGTTATCAGGAGATCCTTCTACAGTTACAGATGGACTTCATGTTAAGATTAATCAAAAGAATCATGGTATGCATGGTACTCAAGATGTGATTACATTAACTGAGGTACAATCTGATATTACACCAACTAAGTTAGCAGCAGATTATGATTCTGCATCTACAGGATCTATTATACTTGATGATGCTTCTGATTTTGCATCATTTGAAAATGTAGGAGTTGGTTCTACTAACTTAGGATATATTAGGGTAGGTTCTGAGATTCTTTCTTATAGTGGAGTAACTAACAATACTTTGAGTGGTGTTTCTAGAGGAGTAGATTCTACACAAACATTATCACATGATCTTGGAGATTATGCTCATAAGTATGAATTGAATGGAGTATCTTTAAGAAGAATTAATACAGATCACACTCTTTCTAATTCAACTGTTTCTAACTCAACAGGAATAGATTATTATAATATTAAAATTGATACTTCAACTAATGGAGTAGATAGATCTGTAGGTACAAGTTTACCTATTCTTCACTTTAATCAGACCAAATCAGCTGGTGGTGAGGGTGTTTATTCTACAGATAATATTCCATTTGAAGTTGTTAGTCCTATTGTTCAAAATATTACTCCTACTGGAACTAATATTTCTGGTGCAATACGAACTATTTCAGCATCTAGTGTAGATGGAACAGAAGTTCCTTATCAAGATAAAGGATTTGAAGAAATTAGTTTACTTACTAATAATTATATGTCTAGTCCTAGAATGATTGCTTCTAGAATTAATGAAACTACTTCATTACCAAATCTTCCTAATAATAAATCATTCACATTAAATTTAGTATTAGAGACTAATAATCCTGCAATTTCTCCAATAGTTGATTTGGATAGAGTTGCAATGATATTCACATCTAATAGACTTAATAATCCAGTTACAGATTGGATTACTGATAATAGAGTTAATACTCTTAAGGATGATCCTAATGCTTTTGTTTATGCATCTAAACCTGTTGGTTTGGAGAATGGTGCAACATCTATTAAGATTCATTTAGAAGCTCATATTAACATCACTAGTGATGTCAGAGCTTTCTATGCATTATTGGAAGATCCAAATGATGAGTTAATTTATCAACCTTTCCCTGGTTATGATAATCTATTATCTACAGGACAGGTTATTGATCCAGCAAAGAATAGTGGACTTCCTGATAAGTTAACTGCTAAAACTGATGTTATAGCATATACATCTAAACAAGTGGTGTGGAATGATTATGAATTTAGTATTGATAATCTTCCTACTTTCAAATACTTTAGTATTAAACTTGTAGGAACTGGTACTAATCAGGCACAACCACCTAGAATGAAAAATCTAAGAGTACTTGCTCTTGCATAATATGAAACACTTAAATGTAAAAGGTCATGCTGACTTGGTAAGAGATAATAGCACAGGTGCTATTTTAAATAATGATTCAAGTCAGTATAACCAATATCTAACACTTCGCGCTAAAAGACAGCAAGGAACAAATAGAATAGATAATATGGAGAATGATTTGAAAGATCTAAAGGATGATATTAATGAAATTAAAAATTTACTAAGAGCACTATCTAATGGCTAAAAACACTCTTACTTTTGATCCTAGTGCAGGTGTTGCTTATGGAGTAAATCTCACTATTAATACTGGAGCAGATCTGGATGCTGACTATACTGTAGTTGGTACATCTGGTACTGCTTTTGATTTTACTGGATATACTGGTTCTGCTCAACTTGCTAAAAGTGTAGCAATTGGTTCATCTGCTCATGCTATAAAAACATTTGAAGTTGGATTTACTAGTGCTAAAGGGGGAGAATTTAGATTATCATTAGGTTCTACTGCTACTAGGACTTTATCAGAAGGTAGATATGTATATGATGTTTTGATTGGTTCTGGATCATCAGTTTATAGAATAGTATCAGGAGATGTGTTAGTAATAGCTGGTATATCATCAGCACCATAAATAAACTTATAATAGTAAAGTAGATAAATGGCGCAACCAAGTACAAGAGGGGAACTTATAGATTACTGCAAAAGGCAGTTAGGTGCTCCTGTGCTAGAAATTAACGTTGCAGATGAGCAGATAGAAGATATTATAGATGATGCTGTTCAATTCTTTCAAGAAAGGCATTTTGATGGTGTATATCAAAGTTATAGAAAATATGCAATAACTCAAGAAGATATTGACAGAGGACAAGGAGGAACCACTGGAGCAGGTATAACAACTACTACAGTAGATACAACAGTTGGAGTTACTACTCAATTCAGTTATACTGAGAATAGTAATTATCTTCCTGTTCCTCCAGAAGTTATAGGAGTTACTAAGATATTTCACTTTGATGGAAGTAATACTATCACTAATAATATGTTCAGTGTGAAGTATCAGTTATTCCTGAATGACATTTATTATTGGGGTACTACTGAACTTCTTTCTTATGCTATGGTTAAAACCTACTTAGAAGATATTAACTTTCTATTGACTACTGAGAAGCAAATAAGATTTAATAAGAGACAAGATAGGTTATATTTGGATATTGATTGGGGAAGTGTTTCTGTAGGGGATTATTTGGTTATAGATTGCTTTACTTTATTAGACCCATCAACATATACAAGAGTATGGAATGATTCATTCCTAAAACCATATGCTACTGCTCTTATTAAGAGGCAGTGGGGACAAAATATGTCTAAGTTCCAAGGAGTTAAATTGCCTGGTGGAATAGAGTTAAATGGAAGAGAAATGTATGAAGATGCAGAAAAGGAATTAGAAAGAATTAGAGAGAATATGTCTAATACTTACGAACTTCCTCCTCTTGACATGATAGGCTAATGGCATTAAATCCTTATTTCCTACAAGGGTCTTCTACAGAACAGAATCTAGTCCAAAGCTTAATCAATGAACAGATTAAGATGTATGGGGTAGAAGTTTATTATATCCCTAGAAGATATATGACAAAGACCACTGTAATACAGGAGGTCATTGAATCTAAGTTTGAAGAAGCAATTCCATTAGAAGCATATGTAGATACCTTTGATGGGTATGAAGGGCAAGGTTCTCTTCTATCAAAGTTTGGTGTTCAGGCACTTGATGATCTAACTCTGATTATATCAAGAGATAGATATGAGAATTATATTACGCCACTTATTAAAAATATACCAAACATAGAATTAGCAACTAGACCTAAGGAAGGAGATCTAATATACTTCCCATTAGGAGATAGGTTATTTGAAATTAAATTTGTAGAGCATGAGAAACCATTCTATCAGTTAAAGAAGAATTATGTATATGAACTTAGATGTGAGCTTTACAGATATGAGGATTCTGTTGTTGATACAGGAGTGGGTGATATTGATGATAACCTAGAGAAGGCAGGTTACATTGAGACACTTACTTTAGTTTCTTCAGGAACTACAGCAGTTCTTACCACAGGAATAGTTGATGGTGCTTTATCATTTGTTACTATTTCTAATACAGGAAATGATTATACCAGTCTCCCAAGAGTTGCTATTTCTTCTGCTCCTTCTGCAGGATTAACTGCTGTAGGTATAGCATCTATGAGAGATGATATAGTGGATTATGATGGAGAGAAATCTTATAGGATAA
>VTLG01008227.1_pt1 | contig 15058 bp, 24 predicted proteins | sample 4694571 | NCBI WGS metagenome assembly VTLG01 (sample SAMN12604809, study PRJNA352737) | marine metagenome | biome: ENVO:00000447; feature: ENVO:00000209|ENVO:00000569|ENVO:01000036; material: ENVO:00002151; isolation source: viral sequences binned using virsorter ...
CTTGTTTTACGCTGAATTCTGACAATTATGGTCACGCTGGACCATGATGAGTGTGCTTTAAATATTGCTCATTGCATTACGTCTTGCTTGGTCTGAAACCTTAGCGTAACGCAGCGTTGTTTCTATACAAGAGTGTCCCATTAAGTCCATTAAAACTCTCATTGGAGTTCCACTTTCTGCATGGAATACACCGAATGAATGTCGTAAGCAATGAAATACATACATAGGAGGAATCTCTAAGAAAGATGTAACTTTTTTAAAGTTCCTAAGTAATACTTCTTTAGTACTCCATTCATCACCAAAGATACGCAAATTCGATTTAGCATTCTCTAATCTTTTTTCAAGAATAGGTTCAACTATTGGATGAATTGGTATCTCTCTCCATTTACCAGTCTTAGTAACAAAGTCAGGTTTACCACCAACAAAAATAGATTTCTTTGTTAGATCAATATCCTTAGCTTTGAGCTGAAGAATTTCACCCTGCCTCATCCCTGAGTAACAAGCAAATGTTGAAATGTCTGCAACGTCATCTCTATAAAAAAGATTTCGAGCAGTCTTATCAATTAATGCAACTTGTTCTTTCGTAAACCAGTAAGGTCTTGCTTCTCTCTCTTTCCTTTTAGAGAAAGGTTGAGGTGCAGGAATCTTACCTCTTGAAAAACAGAATTGCAAAACAGAATGCACGCCTGATGTATATCGATTGATAGTTGCATCAGCCTTGCCTTCTTCTTCTAATTCTCTCGAGCATAAGTCCATGACTTCTGCTGAAAGTTTATTCACTGGAAAAGATCGTCCGCGTAAGCGAGTGAAATAATCCGTGTATGTTTTGAAGGCTACATAGCCTCCACGTTCAGGTCGGTGAGCTGGATTGTATGTTTTGTCATAGTCCAAGCATTCACCCCAGGTTTTTAATTCATTCATAAAGAATGTCTTTGATTTGTTGTACTAGATACTCACCTTTTTTTGTGAGATGCAGTGTCTGCCTCCGCATTCTTGAGTGTGTTGGATCAGTTCGTTTTTCGATTAGATCCAGTCCTCTTTTACCAAGTCGATGGTCCTTGCTGAGCCAGTCAGTATTACGTGATGCACTAGCAGGTGTAATGTCTATACCTATGTCCTTATCCTGTAAGGCAGTTTTATGACATCCATCTCTACTAGCGATATAGATTAATACTTGTAAAAGCTGAATAGGAAATTCCCTATCAGTTCCCGTGTAACGGAGAAGAGTTATCACCTTTAGCAGGCGATTCATCTTGTCGTCCGTGACTTGATGCTTCAGTGGTTCCATCACTTATCGGTAATGGACTTCCATATTCTATATGTAAATTTCCCAGGTGGATTGATACTTCATTAAATGAAGCACTATCGGTGCCTATATATAAGCTACCGAGTGAAAATAATTGCAATGGAATAATGCTTTTGGTTTAGTTTAATTTTGACTCGCAATTATCGAGCTTTTTCTGTAAAAAGTCACTTTCGAATTTACGAAACTTGGGGTGCTGCATAATGTACTGTTTTGCAGCAGTGTTCATGAGATCACTAACGCTAGTATTGATAATAGTGGCGAAAAGCTTAGTGATGTAGTGACACTCGTCTGTCATCATTACGGTTACACGTTTCATGGTTCGAAGTAACAGTTGTACACTTACAAAGTATCTTCTTATACTAAGTACTAAGACCTAGGTCATGATGTTCGTCTAGTATTTGCTGATACATAATGTTAATTAACTCATCCTTATGTGGATGATTAGTAACATCCGCTACCAAATCATGGTATCTACGTTCTTGAGTTTTTTTAGAAGTTTTCGTTGAATAATTCATTTGGATCAATATGGTGAATGGCGTTGTATGTCAAAACCGTGAACTCCTGCTCGCCAGCCATGAGTTCCTTGACTTTCTTTCTTGCTGCATGTATTCGTTGATACGCTTTTTCCTTTACCTTTCCATTCCTTGTTATCGATCTAATGACGCAGATATAAGAACGCTTAAGTTCCCACATCTCTTTCATTTCCATTAGAAAATCAAAAGGTAAGGATTCATAATCACGTGCAGGAATAGATGCATAATCTCTCCATCTATTTGGAAAGTATTGTTTAGGTTGTTTCATCTGTTTGCTCAATATCTGTTGTTTCCCAATCGTGGTCTTTCAGTTGATCAGCCTTGATTGCTGCATCGTGATGATCTTCAGCTAGTAAATACTTCATGAAGTAAACATCACTATCGACAAACTTATATGTCACTGTGTAGTGAAATAGTTTTGACATTTAACCTCGTAGTTTTTTAATTAGCTGTTTAGTTTTGGCCTTAGCTTGCCGTATCTTTTGAGGCTTTCGCCTGCTTTTGTCTTTGCGCTGAACGTCCGCGTTTGCGAACTTCAGATATCTTGAGCTTTCCACTTTCAATCTTTTCTAATAGTTCCTGATACTGCTCTACCCATTGGTGTTCTCTATAGTTATGGATAAAAGCAAGTATGGAGTTTCGAATTAATAACTCATCGGTTACATTCTCAACGTCCATGTGTAATTAACCTCCAAAGATAAGGTGAGATAAGGGATAGTGAGTCCCTAGTCCAGCCCTTCGAAAAGGGCTAGATTAGAGAGTCATTTGTTTAAGTATTCCATTGCTACTTCTATACCCATCCTTGCTAATTCTCTTTCCTTATTAGTTAGAGAATTACCTATTTGAAAGGCAAGTTTGGTACATTCATTAGTTAGTTCTTGACTGGGTGCAGTAATAGCAAGCATCAATGCCTCTGTGTATGCTCTCTCGTAGTTGGTGGTAGTCACAATCGAATAGATGTAAACAATAAGAGGGAGAACCCCTCAGCCTGCCTGATGAGTGTGCAAAAGGCAGGGTGAGAAGATCATGTAGTCACACGCTTATATACCTCACGTATGTAGTCATACGTATTGCCTGCGTCCTTGATTAACTCCTGAATCTCATAGCGGTGCACGTTCCATCTGTTACGTGCGTCCTTGATATAAGAATCAAAAGGAATAATCTCAGCAGTAGGTTTGGTTAACTCGCGCGTGCGTCCTTGCGTAGCCACAGGTGCGAGCACAGGCGCAGCCTTGAGTACAGGTGTACTGGTAGACTTACGCTTGCGCGCGCGGCGTGGCTTAGCAGGTGCGGATACTGTCATTTGTTTACATGTGAACAACGAAGGATTGAATCCTTCATCATGCCCTAATGATACCTAGATGGATCATTAGAGCAAGAGGAAAGAATCAGGTATTTAGGAAGAAATATGTATCGCCGTTGTATTCAACTGTGTTGAAATCGTACTTAAGATTGCGGTCCCAAGTTCCTTGATAATCAACAACAACCCATGATTCACCAGGCTCTGCGCCTATGTCATCTATGTATTCTTCAGTGAATACAGCCTCGGCTGACATACCTCTATCTCTTTGATAAGTTCCATATGTTCTGTCCATGAATTGTTCAGCTGTTTGTATACCTATCTCATCTAATAATTCACAGAATTTGTATAACTCTGTGAGTTGATTATCTGTTAACTTATGATCATCTAAAACATCAGGATCATTCTGAAGTTCAGGATCATAAGCAAGATCGAATACACAGTCAGCTACCTCCATGAGCAGGTCATCTTGATACTTAACTAGAGTTAATGACATGATTAATTAATAGCTAACCTCATTGGTTAGCAACGATCCATAAGAGAATTGAACTCTTATCTCAGCCGTGACAGGGCTGTGTTCTAACCGTTAAACTAATGGATCAGAAAGGGATGTGAATCCCTATTGTTTATATAAAGTCAGGCAACATTGGTCCTTGATCTATTGCTCTGTCTGCATGAATACAGTTATTATTTACCCAGAATCCTAAAGAAATATCAGGGTTAAATAATACATTAGCAATAGATCTTGCACTAACGTTGTCATACTCGTAAGCGTAGCCATTCTTAAATGTAACTATTGCCTTACGTGCTAATAGATCTACACTAAGTGATTTAATAGCTGCACTTGTACGAGTTGGTACATCAATAAACATGTTGAACATAAAATAAATAAATAGATGCATCGGATTGATGCAATAGGATGGTGAGGAATTGAACCTCATGTAGACCATTCATCCTTACAATTGAGAGGCGTATTCTTCTCTCAATTCGTGTAACATTTCAGCTAATAATTCTGAAGTTTCGTTATCAACTTGATTGATAACATCATCACAAGAGATAACATCACCGAAACCTGAACTGGTCTTATCCCAGTTCTTACGAATTACATCCTTGATGTACTCAGGTAAATCAGGTGATATCAGTGCAACTGGAGCACTATTGTTATCAACTTGAAATGGAATTAATTCTTTCATAATGAAAAAGATATAAACAAATAGGCATGGTCAAGATTCGAACTTGAAGAGCACGGTTAGCGTCCTTGCGCTGCGCCGTCGTTCTGTTCCGTGAGTCATGCCTTTTTACGTTCATGTCACATGTGCTGATGCAACCCATCAGCTAGCCTCCAGCTCATTTCATACGCTGCTGGATCAGCGGAATTAACTCTTTTCGGCAGTTAACAGAACCATTGATGAATCTCCTCTACAGGCAGATTGTTTTTTGAGGTTGTGAGTTCTGATTGAATCTTGAGAACTCTCTCACCCTCTAACGAGAGTTCGATAGATCTCAATCTTCAAGAACTCATCAAGATTCATTGTAGCATGGAATTTCCCACGTGGATCATTTGATTTGTGTATCACCCTGATACCAAGCCAGTCATAGCAAGGCTTCGGACAGTTGGAAAAGCTGCACACCATCTGTCACTTCCCAGTCATAGCATGGTATAAGCCGATTGTCCTGATTTGCAAACATTTGGTCGCCACAGATCGCGTGACATCGACGCGCGCGAACAATCAACGCGGGTGCGCGCGTATTTGTACCTATTTTCCCAGAAACCTAGTCATAACCTCTGGTTATGGTAACCAGCGTCACGTCCGCGACCCCCCATACGGGGTTTTTTTCGCCTTCCCTATACGCTATTAGGCTTCAGAAATTTATTCCAAAAATTTAAGACATATATTTCTCACTAGCCTCATATATCAAAGGAAACTCTTGTTTTATTAGCATTTTTATTTGTTTAGCTATGGTTCTATGTTCCTTTTGTGTATCTAAACTGCATCTTAATTGGCAATAATGGATCCAAGACCTCAAATTCCCATTCATATACAGTCTTGAAGGGATAGAAAGTGGTAACACTTCTCTAGCACATTCTTTTGCTATACCTGCAGCCAACATCTGGTCATATATTCTCATTCCTCTATCTGTATGATCTTTTATCAACCGTAACCACTCTTGTTGATCATGATGATTGATATCATCGATACTATTCTGCCTATTATCTACATCTTGACGACGTAAGTGAGGAAGAATTGGATTACCTAAGTTATGAACATCAGAATAGCGTTGAGAGAACTCTTGAAAAGAGAAAGACCTATGTCTAAGTAACTGTGCAGCTATAGACCTAGTAGTATTGATCTCTACACACATATTAACCATTTCAAAAGGGGACCAATGCTTATGTTTAATAAGGTAGTTAATCAGTGTTTTACTACATCTTTCTTTATTCTGATTAGCAGGATTAGAGACACGAGCCATATAAGCTACAAGTTGATCACCATCAGGAGTAGAATGTAATAATTCAGCGGAATGAGGAGTTGTCATTAAGGGTAGAAGTCAAAATTAATTATCATGAAGAGAACAGCTATAAATAGTAATATAGCTATTGTATATAATACGTATATCATCTATACCGTTCTTCTAAGGAGATGGGAGGATGTGTTTGATAATCACCCTCTAACGAGAGTTGATAAAGGGAAGGTTGTCTTCCCTCTACCTACAGAAGGAGGTCCACCCTTCCTCCCCCTGTATACATCCCCCATCGCCTCTAAACCCAGGTAGGGACTGAATTGTTGTCTTCCAAACCTCTAGCTCTATCTCTTTGGTCTTTATTCATACCAAACACTAGATGGTTAGCGGAAGCTTGAGGTCTATCTAGGAAGTCTTCAAGGATAGAGTTAAACTCATCTAGTTTACGTTGAGCTATTTGTCTATCCGCGGATATAGATAGAGCATCTGTATAATATTTAACGCCTTGAGCTAAGCAGTCTAATCTGTCATCATGTCTAACTGCGAATTTCTCGCGACACATTCTAGACATTTGATAGAAGAGCATATAGAGGAGTCTTTTTTCAGGTGCTTCATCAGGGTTAGAGTTATAATCCCAATCTATAAGCGACTTATTAACCACAAGTCTATGCTGATTAAGCACAGGTTCAAGAGAATCAATAATACGGTCTTCTTTCCGAACATTAGCTCTAGTTTCTTCTATAAAGATTGATTGTTTTGTCTGTTGGATGTGTTTCTTAAAGAGTTCAGCAACTATTCCGTCACCGAAGTTAGATTCGATAAGTAGGGTAGTAGCGTTATATTTTTCACAACCTTTAAGGATATCTAACAAGGTACTATCTGAGTACCCGTCTCTGTAAGCACGCATTTCATGCAGATAGAGGAATCCATTTCGTTGTGATATAAAGGCTGCAGCCGTCTCATCTGAGCCTCTACCCGACGGGTCAACTGAGCAAATTGTTTCTTGGTAATCTCCCCACTCTCCAACAAGTTGCATTGGGCTATAAAAATAATCTCCTGGGAGACCGACTGTGGGTAACTCTTTAATAAGGTTTGTTGGGTCTGAGCACCATACGATGGACTCGGGAGCTTTAGTGGGGTTAACGCTAGTAACAATAAGGTCAGCCATTTTGAGGGGAAACTTTTCTGCGTCAGATAAGCTCGTATCGAGCATAAACTGAAGCATGAAGTTAGAGCGTCCCATCGACGCTTCTCTTTCAAGTAAATCTTCACTATCAAATCTATCTGGGTCTGTTGTTTCCCACGGTTGAGCACCGTTATCGATGTCTTCTTGAAGTTGAGGAGCTATTAATCCTTCATACTGTGAGATTTTACGGGGATATCTGGCTGGCCAAACGAACGGACGGTAACTACGCTCTGCCAACTTACGATATACAGTAAAAGTAGTTTGAGGAGTCCCGAGATACATAATACGGCTATCATTTTTGGGGGTAAGAATCGACTCCGCTTCCGTGCAAAGTTGAAGTAATTTTTCACGCATCATCTCCGTCATACTGTTTCCTGGGACTTCTATATCGTCTAGGATCATTAAGTCCGCTCGTGATCCAGTTAGCTGACCAGTAATACCCACGCTCTTCACTGAAGGTGCTTGATGCGGCGCGCAGTTTACGTCGAATGATATACGGGACCACCTTGAGTCGTCGGATTTGGGTTGTAAGTGTTTTAACCAAGGTGTTTCAATTATTAGTTTTTGTAAAAAGATGCTCATGTTGTCTGCTCTTTCTTTAGAAGCAGAGATGATCATTATTTTCTTTTCTGAGTCTTTGAATAATGTCCATAAGACAAAAGCACCAGTAATCCAAGATTTTCCAACACCTCGGAAAGCTTGGATTTGTAGACGTTTAGGTCCATGTTGTAGATAATCTGCTATTGAGAATTGCGCTCTAGTTGGAGGAGGTAGTTCAAGCTGCTCCCATAAGGCAGTCAGAAACAGCTTGAAATCGTCCTGTAGAGCGGTTAAAACGTCGCTCATATGGTTTTGTATATTAGATGTTTAAATCAAGGCTCATAGCCTTTTCTGCTTGGGTATTAGGATCTTGATCTTGTGTAAATAAATCCTTTACACCTTCGTTTAATTTTCCACGAGAGACAACATTAGCTACATCGTAGACATCTTTAATCAATAAGGCTGTAAGTAGGATAGGTGCTGCAGGTCCAGCTGCTAGAGCTATACCTTTTTTAGCAAGTTGTCTACCAGCTAATGTAATTAATTTTCTTCTTACAACTTTATTTACACCTTTATTCGCAAGGAACTTAGAAGCAGAAGTAAATCCCTTTAAAGCAGCTCTACCTTTAACATCACCAATAATAAGATCTTTACCATAGGTGACAGCAGCTTGCTTATATTCTTTGTTATCTAAATGTTCTTGTGTCTTTTCTGCAGCGTCTACTGAAGGTAAGAATGAAACTGAGGATATCAATGCACCTGCACCTATAGCTGCATTACGTCTAGTAACCCATCCATTCTTCTTCTTCTTACCATTAACTATAACGTTGCCATTACCATTGCCATTGCCATTATCGTTACCTAACATTTGGCTTAGGTAGCCAAATTTTTCTTTCAGTTCAGCAGTAATCTCAGGGTCAAAACCCTTTTTCAGATATCGATTAAAGAGATCAACGTCTCTTTTAGACATAGTGATACCCTTTCCAAGGTGATCATCAGGATCCCAATCAATAGCATTAACTACTTGAAGTGCATCATCAGGATCGATATCTGTAGCCCACGCATAATTATACTTTTCTGATAAAGATTCCATTGTATCTTTAGCATCTTTTGTCGAATCAACAACACGTTGTACTAAATTTTGTACATCATCAGATCCATGTAATTTACTACCGAATATATGGTACTGGCTGAGTGGTGTTCTATGTTCTGCATACGTTTTACCCAATCCCATCGCTTCAGCAGTAATTGCTAGGGACTTAGCGTTTGCATACCAGGCTTTTGAGGCTTCTAAACCACCTGGTCCAGAGTAGGTTTTTCTAGATTCTCGTAACTGTTTTTCTATTTCCTTTGCACCTTGGTCAGCAAAATTAAATTTATCTACGCTTAAGTCACCTTCTTTCGCTCTATTTCTGAATGAACTGAGGAAGCCACCTTTTTTTAAATTAAGCGACTCTTCATCAGGGTAAATAACTGTTTTAGTGTTGACTCCTTTCTTAGAAGGTTTACCCTTGTCTGTGACATTACCTTTTTCTAAGATTTCTTGTCTAAGATTTTCAGCATGTATTTCTTTGTCATCTCTAGTTACATGCCAAGTATCCTTTTCGAATTGTATTGACATTAAAAAAGCCGCCCTTTCGGACGGCGAGAATTATTTACGTCGGGTGTTTAGTTGATATGTGAAAGAATCAGTCGTTCTCTGTCAGGGTTATGTCCATATGTCGAACGCATCCATCCGAGCCAATGACTGCTACCTTTGCCTTGATTGCACGATCTACACGCGGGTACAAGATTACTTGCAATACTTTCTCCACCATTTCTTTTAGGCTTGACATGATCAATTGTGAGTTCATTAATTTCATAGTTGTTTCCGCAATAAACACATTGACAATTGAAGTGCTGTTTAATAGCTCTTCTCCAGAGCTTTTTAGCTTCAGGACTTGTCATGGTTATTAGGTTGAATAGATAGTGTTCAGGTGTGGGTAGTAATGGGGTCATTTACGTTTACGTGTTCTTCTCTTTCGTTTAAGTCGGCTACGACGGTTTATGGATTTATGTTGAGGTCTACCCTTTGTCTTGCTCCCTTTAAAGTGAGCAGCATCTCTAGGATCTCCCTTTTTAAGTTTTAATTTCCTTCGTAGTCGATTAGCGTTTACACGTAACGCCTTACCTTTTTTAGTTTTGTTATATGCCTTTTGTTGGGCTTTATAGTTGCCATTGGCATATTTCGCGCCTCTTCTTTTTTTTCTTTTACGCTTGAGAGATTTTCTTGCCATAGAGTCTGCTCTGTACTAATTCAGGGTCAACTTTCGGCATTATTGATGCTAGTTTCGACAGGGGGTTGCCATCAATAGCGATACCGCTTATGTCATTAGTTTTAAGCCAATCACAGGCTGCTTTTAAATCTTGAGTAGTAGCTTCGCCACTTTTGACCCGTTTAAGGAATTCTTTTGTGACAAGGCTATGTAATTCGTTGAACTGGTCTTCAGTGGCTTTATTCATTACTCTTTAGTTCCTGGGAATAGATTCTTCTTAATCAATTCGACTGCCTTATCGTCAATGGTATTATCAGTGGACTCAGCATAGGCTTCTAGTAGTTGTATAACTAATTCCTTTACAGCAGAAGAGCTGAGGAATGCCATTAGGATGGGTTTGATAAGTACGATCATGGTGAGTTAATTGTGTTTTTTAAAAAAATGTATATGAGTATGGTTAAGCAGATAACTGCTATAAACGATGTCATTTCTTGAATGGATTTGAAAACCAGCTTTTCTTTTCTGGTTCAGGTTTTGGATTTTTAGCTTCTTGTTGTTTTAAATAAAGTGAGATAGGTATTAAATCGCTACAAAGAACTGCATAGTCTGTATTAGGTTTAATCATGAATCCTTTCTGCATTAGACCTGCACATTCCTTTAGTCGAATCATTTCATAATCCAATCTCATCTTCTCTTCTTGACGTTTAGCCATACGTCTACACTGCTCTAATCCACGTTTATCTAAGGGAACCATGAAGTTAACTTGGAATCCCCAGTTCTCTGTCATGGTGTAACCCATAGGGTCCATTTCTTCATCCCACGGTTTAACGTGATTACCCATATAAAAAGGTGAGAAGGTCATTGTTGAACCGTTGCATGAAATGTTTTGACCATACATTTGTCGTGATGGTGCTCCATTGTTCTGGAATTGCACCGCTTGATTGGTTACATTTCCAGTCGCTGCAGCTACAGGATTAGAGGTGTTATTTATTTCGTCTTCTGCTCTAACGGGTAAACCTATTGCGAGAAGATAGATAAGGAAGAAGTAGTAGCAGTAGTTTCTATGGTTCGAGTTATGTCTTGAGTTTCTACTACTCCAGCTGCTCTTGTTACTGTTTCTAATGTGAATGGATCTCCCGCTGTTGTTATTGACCAGATCACGTCTGTATCTGTTATTCCTCCAGAACTTGCTGAAGTAGCGGTTACATTTTCTCCAGACCATTTGTTGTAGGTTCCGCCTAGTACCTCGATTTCTATTTCTTCTGTTATCTCTTGAGTTGTAGTTGTCGTTGCTTGCATACTCCCCTGTGTGAATTGGGGTGTAATCAATTCGGCTCTTGCAACTGTGGGTGATAACAGTGCCAAGAGTAGTAGCCATTTTTTCATTCTTCTTTTTTCTTTGCCATAGGACAATTTACTGGTGTTCCTTTATCCTTAGAATTACCTGTAGACAAGCCAAAAGTCGCAAGTGCTCCAGTAAACACACTTGCCACGAACGTGATATCTGAGTTGCCAGCTTTCTTGATCATCGGTAGTTCAACGTAATTCATCGTGATAATGAAACCAGACCACACGACTACGCCAAGTCTGACGAATGTCCCTAAGATCTGGATTTGGTGTTCTTGGTCTTCTGCTGCATCTTTGAGTTTGCTAATAAGACCTTTTCCTTTCTCTTTTTCTTCCATGCATCAATTTTTCCTTGGATGAATTTCTGGACCTTTTTCTTTATTGGTTCAAATAATGATGAGGTAACAGAAGTTGTTGCAACTGCTACAACAGCTGTAGTAACAGCCGTTATCACTACCGCAGGTTCGGGTAGTGGCATTTGTATATCTAATACTGGTATCTGTAACTTTGGAGGTTCTGCTTGGATTGTATCCTTAGCTTCTGCCTTTACTCCCTCTGGCTGTTCTAAGTCAGAAGGAGGTATAACCATAGGCTGATATTTAGGTATTCTTGCATTTGGTACTTTTAGTCGAACCTTCGGTACATTTATAGGTTTAGGTAAATCAGGTGGTTTAAGATGGATCGTCTCCATTTATTACCCTAAGAAGTAGCCCATAAATTGTGTATGTTGACTTTCACTTCCTGTACTACCCATAATCGTGCTGCTTGCATTATTTTTAACGTGGCACGTATCATTAGCGCTGAATTGCTGTATGACTGTTAGATTCATAAAGGAGTAATGACTTGAATCGCCACCTTCTCTAGCTCTACCAATAACATCTGAGTTTTTATACATTTCAACCTGATAATCACCACTTGCATTATTACAAGTAATACAAGCTACAAACATATAAAGACCAGCTACAGGACATGTATAAACTCCAGTAGTAGCATCGTAATTATTTCCACCTTGTTCAAACTGTTCAGAGTTAAATATAATAGTACCTACACTTGAGTAGTTTGATGTAAGACTTGCTCTAAATGCTGGTTGAGCACTTATATTTAGTCTACCAGAAACAGCTACTCCATTTGTATGTGTCTCTAATTTCTTATCGTCATCATAGTGTATTAGAACAGCTCCACCAGATGTACAATGTACATAATTATCTCCACCAGCTGCTTGAAGTTTCAAACCATTACTTCTTATCCTGAAATCACCGATCCCATCTGTAATAAAGGATGTACTACCATTATGGTAGATCTCTAAATCATTACCAGTACCAAATCTAGCTAAAACATCGTCATTAAAGTCAACGCCATTAGCTCCTCCAACATTAGTACCTGTACTTACTGTAGCCCATGTAAGACCTCCAGTATTACCAGATTGTTTCTGCAGAAACTGACCATTAGTTCCCGCATTGCTTATTTTCAGTCCTTCTTCGGACGATTGTGTTAGTGCCATGAGCTATTAACTCCATGGTTTACCAACAGCTGTAGTAGGTGCTTTTTGTTCGTTGATATTCTTGTCTATTGCTGCTTCAATAGCCGCAACAGTACCAGCATTATCAGCGTCCAATTTTGCTTTCACCCATCCTAAAACTGTTGCTTCATTGAGATCTTTATAAGGTACTAGAGTGTCAGGTTTGGGTAGATTAACATCTCCAGTGGCTCTTGTTTCATATGTACCGTCAGTACCTTTAACTCGATAGATAACCTTATCAACGTACCCATCAGCGGTTTGACGCTGCATAGTATTAACTTGCCAAGTTTTTGTGATAGTCATTTTTAAAATAAATTATGTGAGTGAATTTTAAGTAGCTTTCAATTCTTCATATTTAGCCTTAGCTGCTGAATATGAAACTTTGAAATCAGAAGGATTTGTAGATAATACGGACATATCTTCACCTAGATTATCTTTTACAGTTGAAGTAATCTCTTTATAACGTTTATTATATAGTTCTTCAGTGAGATCTTCTAAGTGACCAGCTTCCATTACAAATAATCCTGTAGGATGTAGTGCATGTACAGCTTCTATGTACGAGATTTTATTAAAAGGTGTTACTACTACCATTACCCTACCCTCTGCCAGTAAGTGTAAGCTCTTCCATTTGCATCATTTTGAATACTTGTATTAGTTGAGTTATCGTTTGTATAGAATTGTTGACGTATAGTTTTACCAGCTGTAACAGTTAATATCCAAGTTAAATGTATAGCTACGTTAATAGCAGGTGAATCAGAACTATTACCTTGCTCAAACATCATTCGTGTTGTTTGACCTATAGCAGAACTATCAGAGAAATTATATAAACGACTTAATATGAAACCAGTTACTGTCCAATGCCTTACTCTCATCATTGAACTCAATAGATATGTACCAGCTTCAGGTAAAACCCACTGGTAGTCATCATTAACTGTTGTCCATGAGTTATGAGGTATGTTTTGGTCAGCAGGTGTTCTTTCATAATATCTAAATGCTTTACCTTCAGTACCAGTAACTGCACCTTCTACATCTATACCATAATCTTTGGTTTCTAATTTCAGGTTATTGTCATGGTAGAGTTCAACGGCTCCATCACCATGACATTTTAAACTGGTATCCCATGCTCCAGCATTATTATTTTGAATGGTAAATGTACTTGCAGTTTTCTTTGCTTGAAGGGACCACATGTCTGCATTATCATCACCTTCATCTGCATATAAGTAAATAACCCCATGATTAGCTTCTGCACCTCTAATTACTAATCCTTCACCATTGGTTTCTAATGACTTGTGATTATTATGGTACAGTTCAGTAGCACCATTACCAATAGCTTTAATATTCGTTTCCCAAGAGCCTGATGTATAGTTCTGTAGATAAAACTCACCAGCATTAGCTATAAATACAAATTTATCGTTATTATCATCACCTTCATCGCCATAAAGATATAAATTTGCAGAACCACCTTCAGGTCCAATAACCTGAATACCATTAGCATCAGTTTGGAAAGTTTTTATAGCATTATGGTAAAGTTCAACAGCTCCATCTGTTATACATACAATTGAATCTTCACCTGTATTTCTACTGGAAGTAGGCGAATATCCAGCTTGAATACGTGGACTCCAACCTCTAATTATAATTTGACCTGTACCATCTTCTTGTATATAAGAATTGAATCCGTCATGTAAAATCTCTAAATCATTACCAGCACCAAATTTAGCTTTAGCACTATCTGCAAAAGATAAGTCAGCGTCTAATTGTTCTATATGTTCAGCACCAACTGCATCGTCTGCAATCTTCGTTCCATCTATAGCATCAGCAGCAATCTTACCTCCCTCAACTGCAAGGTTCTGTATCTTAACTGTAGATACTGTATTATCTCCTGGTGTAGGAATACTTATAGCAGAACCTATTTGTATAATGAATACACTAGAACCAGCTGCAGGAGCTGTAGCAAATCTAATAGTATCAGAATCTTGTAAATAGAAACCTTCTCCAGATCCACTCCATGAACCAGTGTTACTTTTTTGTATAACACCATTTACAGAAACTAGAAGTTGGTGAGCACTAGTTACACTAGCTGTGCTGCCAGAGTTTGTTCCTTCTTTTAAATCCCAACTAGTACCAGAGTTACCGTTACTTAAACCAGTATTACCCCAATCAGCAGCAGTTGTAGTGCCTGGATTAACGGGAACTAAGAATTTAAAATCTCCAGTTGATGTTACTTCTTTCCATGCGCTAGCAGTAGCATCATATACTTTCATCTTATCGGCATTACTATCCCATAGCAAATCACCGTCATCTAGGCTTCCTAAAGTATTAATGTTTGTACCAGATGCTAATACACGATATCTAGCATTAAAGTCATCAATAGCAGATTGAGCATCAGCTACTCCAGATTCATCTAGTGTAAGTCTATGGTAAGTATATGTATGTAATGTAGAAGTCGTTTCTACTAACATACCTCTGCCAGCGGGATATGTTGTGTTTTGAGCTAATCCGTTAATTGTAACAGTATTACCTGATCCAGCACCGTTTGCTATGGTCTTGGTAGTTACTCCAGACCCACAGACGATAGCACTAGAGAGGGCTTTAATGCTAACAATAGTACC
>VTLG01013471.1_pt1 | contig 15056 bp, 21 predicted proteins | sample 4694571 | NCBI WGS metagenome assembly VTLG01 (sample SAMN12604809, study PRJNA352737) | marine metagenome | biome: ENVO:00000447; feature: ENVO:00000209|ENVO:00000569|ENVO:01000036; material: ENVO:00002151; isolation source: viral sequences binned using virsorter ...
CTCCTCTCCACCTCTCCCCCTAAATAATAAATCTTTAAATTTTTTTATAAATTTTTGCTTTTTGTTCACAAGTTCACAAAAAGGATAAAGCGAAGGCGTAAAGCGTCTTGTTCTCTAGGTTACAAGGCGTAAGGCGTATGTTGATTAAAACGGTTAAACAGATACCATTCCACACAAAATGTAAATCTTAACTTTTAAAAAAAAATCACAAGAACTTTGATAAGTTTATAAAAAGTAATAAATTAAACTATGGATGAAATAGCTAAATTTAAGCGAAATCCCATCAAATTAGCGGCGATTGACTTGTTTGCCTTAGAACCATCTATAACATCAAAAGAAGTGGCTAATAAGCTACAAATTTCGCATCATACAATAAACATGTGGCGAAAAGACCCAAATTTCATTGAAGCTTGCTATGAAAGATACATGACTGAGTTCGGCTCAAAAATTCCTAGTGTATTAAATGCAATGATTCGTGAGGCTCAGGCGGGTAATGTTCAGGCGGGTCGGTTGGTATTGGAGCATAGTGGGAAATTAGTTAAAAATATAAATGTTACTATTGATAGTCCTTTTGAGAAGTTCTTGAAATCAGATATGGAGATTGATTCGGATTCTGAAGTTTTGGAAGTAATGGATATTGCTGAAGTTGATGATAGTGATTTGCCACCTAGAGCTAAAGAAAATCAGATAGACAGGATTAAAAAAGAAAATGTTAATTGCAGGAAAGCTATTAAGACTGAAAAAGAGAAAGAAATTTATAATAAAAAGCAGAAAGAATGGTATAAGTGGCGTAAAAGGGCAAAAAAAGCAGGAGTATTACCACTAAAGAGCCGCAGACCAACGCCTGCACAAAGAAAAGAATGGCAAAATAAAGTAATTCAAGCAGAACAGACACAATCTAACTAATCCCCATAAACCCTATATTTTTAGACTTTAATTCCTTACAAATCTCTTTATATACTTCAGGGGGTATTGCAATAGGACTATTAGAACTATGAAGTTCAATAGATTCATCAAGTATATCAATATCTTTGATGGATTCTATGTTTTTATCTATTCCCTTTAGTAACTTTAATATCATTGTTAATATGGTAGAATCTTTTTTCATATTTTTAGATTTTTTTCTAAATCTTTAAAAAATTTATCTTCAGTATCTTGACTTAAAGTAGTTTCTATAAAAGGTCTTGCAGGAACTTTGTATGCGTTGGTTTTATAACCTTTGTTATGTTCAGCTCCATATCCCACCATAGTAAGTGAATTTTTTGTGGCTTTTATGCTATTATATAATTTCCCTGTATATTTTAATGGCTTTGTTGATGTTGTTGGAGTTCTTTTTTCTAATTTAGGAAATGTTACCACTTTAGATGTACCACCCCGTTGAATTTTTACTTCTCCTGTTCTAAATTGACCTTGTTTTCTATATCTTAGAGTATGTTCGCTTAAAGGAAGGAAAGGCATTTTATTGCCCATCTCATTGTCTATATTAGATTTTGATAAATTAGCACTATCTTGTGCAGAATTGTTTAAAGTTTTATTTATAATACTATTTAAATTCTTAGCTAACTTTAAAAAACTAATATTGCTCGTTACTTTCATTGTTATCATCTTCTTCTTCACTTTCTTGGCTATTAAAAGGATTATTTCCATTAAACATCTCATCTACCTTCTCTTGACGGGATTCTTTATTTTTTTCAACGATTTTTTCGGCTTCTTTTCTGCTTAAATCCTTATTATACTCCATTAATAAATCAGGTTCATCAAGCATGTAATGCTTTAATCTATGTTCATCTAAAGATATTTGGTCTTGAATGGTTTTTGGATATTCAGGCTCATTAAAATCTAATTTCAGCTTATCAGGAAGATTAATGTTATTATAAGCGGCGATTTCTCTCTCAATATAATATAAATCATGCTCATACATACGCCAAAGCTCCAAATCGTCTTGATAATCTTCAAATCTCTCTAAGTCTTTGATTTTCAAAGCGATACCGCTTGGAGTTTCGCCCCCATCTTGTGCAAATTGGACATATAAATGATTATTTTGAGCAACAAGGTCTACTTGGAACTTAATATTCTCAATTACTGACTCGATACTCCCCTTTGGAGATATAATATCAAAGACTGCACCTTCAGGTAAGTCAATTATTTGGTCAGAGCCTGCTCTTTCTATCCTTTTATCACTATCAACCCCTGTCATATAAGGCTGACCGAACATTTGGAACCTTAATCCAAGTTGCATTTCTGTCATTGCTATATTAACATGTTCATTACAATCAACAATATCATTTGCTCCGTCTACAAAAAATTCATCTATTTGTTCTTCTCTATGAGTAAATAGAAATGGCAAAATCCCATATCCATGTTCATATTCCTCAATTATGTTACCATCTTCATCATAATGAGCATAAACAGACTCATCCCAATACGCCCATTGAAGTTTCTCGGCATAATTAATATCTTCAGGCTGCATTAACAAAGGGTACATAATAGCAGAAGGAGTAAATGGGTCTTTTAAATGAACATCAAAGTAATAAACAGGTCTATAATCAAAATACGGAACACCATTAACCTCTTTATAAATAACTTGGGTGGCAACCGTACCCATAAGCCTAGTCATTCTCTCAACATGCTTCATTCTAGCATTTTTTTTAACAGTTAGAAGCTCATATTGCTTATTTACATTCCTATTTGCTCCTACTGTATAAATTCTACTCATTTTATTAACAAATCTTCGTGTAAAGTTTGCATTGTAGCAAGGAATCTCTTGGAAAGCTGTAGAATTAAAATATTCCTTTATATATTGGTTAGTTCCATTGCCTCCATAATAATTAAGCATTTTTCTAACCCATTCTCTACGCTTTCTTTGATTATCTAGCTTAGCATTTTTTATTGATTCAGCTATAATGTCTTCTACTGTCTTGTTTTGCATAAATGTTGTGCTTATCATCTTGTCCTCACTTTAAATTCTCGATTTTTAATTGGAAATTGGTTAATAAAAAAATATCTGAGCATATCACATCCATGGTCGTGATAGCCATCTTTTAGCGGTTCGGGTTTTAAGTCCTGTCCTTCTTTTGCTTCAGGATAACGATAATTTTCTAAATCTTGCATCATTCCTGTGCATTTTTTATTGATATGTAAAAATCTTTGACTTTCAGCATTTTCTATATAACCCCTAACATGGGAAACTCCCGATGCTATGCTCCTTGATACTCTATCTCTTTTAGTATGGATAATTATGCCCTTTCTTCTAAAAATTTCTATATCACCAAGCCCTGATTGTCCTTGGGCTTGCTTTCCTGCAGGGTCGCCATAATATTTACGGATATTATAGTGTTTTGCCTTAATTTTTAAGGCTAAATCGTCTGTTTTGATATTAGTTTTATGTAATATCTCATCTATCATATTTATATGCCATAATCCGCCTATTCTATATATCTGAAACCAACCAACAGCAGGCATCCTATAGCCAAAATCTATGGAGCAAAAAGTAAGATAGTTAGGATTATAAGGAAAATCTCCTACATCAATTTCCCTATCAAAATCATATACACGCCCTGCAAAAGAAGTAAATTTAGCTCCATATTCTTGGTCATATACTTCTTTAGCCATATTTCTTTTTCTTTCAAGAAGAAAAGAATCTGTTTTTCCGTCAGGGAAGGCAAAGTGGTTATCCCATGAAGGGGCTTGATGAGATTCCCATAATTCATCTTCTTTACCTAGGAGAAATAAGTCATAAACAAAGTTGAAACCCTCGGGTGTCGTAATGAAAATTGCCTTCCCCTTTCTGTCGGAAAGTGTTGGGGATAAATACATATCCCAAATTTTTCTTTTAACTTTAGCCGCCTCATCTATTACAAGTAAATCTAATCCTTCTCCAACAAGTGAATCAGGATTATCTGCAGATTTAGCTTCTACTGTGCTTCCCCATTTGAATTTTATGACTCTATCTTTTTCAGAAGCTCTTACAATATCATTAGAATGTCCTATAACCATCTTTTTCCAAACTTCACGAAACATCAAATCTGCTTTATCGTAGGATAGACCAACGAGCCATACCTTTTTATCAGGTTGAGAAGCATAATAAGTTGCTTCCATAGCTGAAGCTGTTGTTTTTCCGAACCTTCTACCACATACCATGACAAAAAACCTAGCAGTATCCTTTGTGGGATAATGCAATTTAGATTGACCTAAATGAGGTGTGTACCCCATAAATTCAAACCATTTCTTTTTATAATCTGATTGTGAAATATCCAAAAATTTGCAAAATTTCCAAAGATAATTTAAGTTATCTATTAGTATTTTGCAAAAATAAGCAAAATACATTTTATTTTATAATAAAAAGGAGGGCAGTATGTCCGAAGATAAAACACAAGCAGTAACAGAAACAGTAAGTGAAAGTCCTGCTACAGAAACTACTCAAGATAGCTCTAATGAGCAGTATATTGCAGAAAGCAAAAAGTATAGAAAAAGAGCTCAGGATGCTGAAACTCGTTTAGCAAAATTAGAAAAAAACCTTGCTAAAGCAGAAGAAAGTAAACTTAAAGAAAAAGAAGATTTTAAAGCCCTATATGAACAGGTGTCTTCTAAGGTCGAAGGTTTAACTTCTAATGCTGAAAAGTGGAACAAGTATGAGGAAACAAGGCGAGCATCTCTTTTAGAGAGCCATCCTGAAGAAGATAGAGAGAGGTTATCTAGTTTAGAATTAGATACTCTTGAATATGTTACTAATAAAATTAATAACACAAAGGCTAATGCTCCTGAAGTTGCAGGCAACCCTAGGAAAGATTATAAAAAACCCCCTAAGGATTGGACTACATTATCTCAAGCTGAACTTAGAGAAAATTGGGATGATATAGTTAAAGATACAATAGAAAGAAGCAAAGCCAATGTTAAAAGCATATAACTCTCAAAATGAAGGCTTCGGCAGTTGAAAGAGAGTTAAATTAGGAGTCTATAATGGCTTATTTAGATACAACTACAGGTGCTAATTTTATACCTGAGTTATGGGCTGAACCTATTTACAAATTCTTTATGGCTAAATTAAAGCTAAGAGGGTCTGTAGATGATTACAGTTCTATGGTTAAAGGTGCAGGAGATACTGTGCACATACCAAAAATACAAATAGATGGAACAGAAACTAAAGCAGTTTCAACAGCAGTAACTTTTTCTGTTGCAGGAACTGAAGGTAAAGTTGATTTATCTATTGATAAACATAAATACCTTGCAAATATTTTTGAAGATATGGCATTAATTCAATCTAATTCTGAATTAATTTCAAAATATACAAAAATGATGGGCGAACAACTAGCAAGAACAGTTGAAGATGATATTTGGGCTGAGCTTGATGGCTTTAATGGTAGCGTATCTTTAGGAACTGACAATACTTTCGCAGTAGGCGATTTAGAAAGCATTTTGTCTACACTCTATGGTTACGATATTGACCCTAACACATGTTCAATAGCTTTAAACAATGAACTTGTTGCTGATTTCATGAATCCTTCCACAGGTATTGCTTCTTACTTTATTAGAAAAGATGCAGGTGGAAATGGTGGCGAACTTAGAACAGGTGCTGTTGGTTTGATTTATGGAATGGATGTATTTTATTCTCGTTCTATAAGTTCATCAGGTTCAACGGATGCTATTGTGGGTGCTGTTTACCCACCTGAAGCTTGTGCGTTTGCGGCACAACAAGATGTTAGAGTTCAAGCACAATATGATGTAGAATATTTAGGAACTAAAGTAGTTACTGATATGATATATGGTGCTAAACTTATAGACGAGTCAGGTCATAATATGGGTTTAAATTTAAAGAATCCGTAAACCGAGTTCTGATTGTTAATCTAAAGGGGGTGGTTTATCTGCCCCCTTTATACAAAGAGGAGATTTAAATGAGTTATACAATAGAAAATTGGGTAAAAGGTGGAAAACATCAAGAAGTAAGAGGATATGATGATGCAATGAAAGCTCACTTAGAAGGAAATGGATGGATTAGAGTAACAAGTAGAGATGATTGGGCGGCTTATGTTGAAAAAAAGAAATCAACAAAAAAATCTAGCTAATGTCTAAGCAAAGAATTATTCGTAAAAAAGGGGACTTAACAGGAGCAGGTAAGGGCGATTGGCTTAGAATAGATGTTTTTGATAAGCAATATAAAAAAAATTATGATAAAATATTCGGTAAAAAAAATACAGCAGTTAAAAATAAAGTTATAGCTAATGAGTCTAATAAACGAAATTAAAAAACATGAAGGCTTTAGTTCTGCTGTTTATAAGTGTTCTGAAGGCTATGATACTATAGGATATGGTTTCGCTATAAAGGATTTAGTTTTAGATAAAGATGTAGCAGAACTTATATTAGAAAGAAAATTAAAAGACTTACAAGAAAAAATAGCATCTAGGTTTGGATGGTTTTATAATGCACCCAAGATAGTTAAAGATGTTGTTACTAATATGTGTTATCAAATGGGCATTGCAGGGTTTTCACAATTCAAGAAAACAATATACTATTTAGAAACAGGACAATATGAAGAAGCCTCAATGGAAATGCTAGATAGTCTTTGGGCTAAACAAACTCCAAATAGAGCAAAAGAACTTAGCGAACTCATTTCTACCCTCGACACCGATTAGGAAATTATAAGTTTTTATATTAAATTATTTTAAAGAATAACAAGGAAATATATGCGTAAAAACGATTGCGGAGTCATAAAACGAGTCGTTGTAACGCCTGATAAACATTTCCCCCTACATGACCAAAAAGCAATCAATGTTCTATGTAAAACAATAGAAATAGTTAAACCTGATGCTTATGTAGACTTGGGGGATGTTGGCGAATGGAACGCTTTTTCAGCATGGAAGTTTAAAAGGAAAAAAGCACCACCATTAGAATACTTAATAGAAGATTTTGATAAAGATATAAAAGATGTCAATAAAGGGATGGATATGATAGATGAATCCCTTGATAAGGCAAATTGCACAGAAAGGTATGTAACAGAGGGAAACCATGATAATTGGCTTAATTTTGCAGTTGAAAAATATCCTTATATCCCTCAATACAAGTTTGCTAATGCAGTTAATTTGGCTGATAGAGGATATACTTACTATCCTTTTGGTAAGCGTCTTAAAATAGGGAAGCTGCGTTTTTATCATGGTCATTTATATGGAGGGCAATACCATACTGCAAACCATATAAGAAAAATGGGATGTAATGTTATGTATGGGCATTGGCATGATTTACAGCAAATGAGTGCAACTCACGAAGATGGAGCTAAGTCTGCTTGGAGCATAGGTTGTTTAAAGGATATGTCTGAAGAAAAAAACTCTTGGCTTGGAGGCAGACCTATAAATTGGGCTCATGCCTTTGCTATAGTAGATTTTTTTAACAGAGGATTATTTACTGTCCACATAATACAAATTATAAATGGTAAAACTTGTTTATGGGGAGAGCTTATAGAGGGCTAAATGAATATAGGTGATTATTTACTTAAAAAAAACAAAATTACACAAAAGCAAAGAGAGAAAGCTGAACTTGAACATGAAATATCAGGAAACAAGTTTGGTAAATGTTGTCTAGATTTAGGTTTTATAAATAGAACTGAACTGAATCAAGCAATAAAGGCTGTTCAGAAACCACAAAGGACAAGGGGAAAGAGTATGGCGACAGAAATAGGTGAGAATAGTAAATTTACATTTGATTTAAAATTTATGGCAACAATAGGGGTTATTATAGTGTCTGCTTGTGCTACATACTTTAGTATAACAGGACAAGTTGATGATAATAAAAAAGAAATAGATAATATAAAATCTATGGGAGATTTAAAAATAATCTCATATAAACTCGATGAGTATGATGAGATGTTTACAGAAATTAAAGATTTAGTAAGACAATTACAACCGCTTGCATCTGACTTGGATTATATAAAATCAGAACTTAATAAGTTAAAGAATAAAAAAATAAGTATTCCTGAAATTGATTTAAGTGGATTGGAAAATGCTATATCTTCATTAACCGCAAAAATAACCTCTATGGAAACAAGTCTTAAAGATTATGAGGAAAGGCTTAATACTGTAGAGAAAAACTCGGGAGGAAGGTTTTAATGAATTATGGACGACTTAAAAACTATTTTTTATATGTGGCTGCGACTTGCAGTTTGGTTTACAGCAGTTTTTTTGATAATTCGACTGCTTATTTTTCTATTTCAAACAATACACCATATATAAATGGTAATGTTAATTTAGAAGATGATTATAAATATACAGTTGGAATTAGAAAGATAGCATTATTTGAATATCAAGGTAGGAGTAAATTTTATAAAGGAAGCGAGAAGAATTTATCAGATAATGCTTTACTTGGAGCTGTGAATGGATGGGAGTATCTTGTTAATTACAGTTCTGAAAGAAATAGGATGCACAAATTTTCAGACCAAGAATATTGGTTTAAATGGTCTAATGACTTTTTTGCAACTAAAGTTAAATATACAAATAAAGAAAGTAGAGATTTAGAATTTGCAAGTTTTGATTCAAGATTTAGATTACATTTTAATAAAGTAGATTTTACACTTGGAGCTGAAGTTAAGGGACATCCTGTATATGGACATCCCCCAATATTAGATTATAATGGTGCATGGTGGGAACTTGCTTACGATTATGGATATACCGATTATACTTATCCTATAGGTGATATAAATGGGAATGGGGAGATTGATGATTATTATATTTGGGTTGAAACAGACCCTGATACTGAAGAAGGATATTGGGAATATTGGGTTGAAGGCATGGATTATTATTGGGAAGCTCCTGATGGTACTCATGTTGCTACAAGTGATAGTGAGTTTTATCAGTATCATTATCCTGATGTTGTTAATATGTATAATGAAGATAATAAAGAGAAAAAATGGCAAGCAGAAGCTAGTGTTGTTATCGGTCTTGACATTCTACTTGGGGGTGAGAAGTATTACTCCCATCTTTGGGTAAATGCGTTTCCTTACTCTGTTGGTTTAACAGATAAAGCTTTTGAGGGAGATGACATTCAATATGACATTGGCTTGCTATTAGGCACCAATCTAAGTGAGCATATTGGGGTTTTTATTGAGGGTATATATCTAAATTATTACGGAAAGCAAGAGCACGATATAAGTGCAGGAATTAATTGGAGGTTTTAGATGGTTCAAAGTCTTATTGTTAAGTGGGTATTTAAAGCTGTAATGAACGCAATACAAAAAAAGCACAATCTAAAAAAGATGGATGATTATGTGAATAAAGACAACATCTTAGATAAACAAATGAGGTCTGTGAATAAATCTGTTGGAAAATATGGCAAGTATATTGAGAAATTAGAAAAAGAAGTAGCTATATTGAAAGCGGATTCACACGCTCCTCAAGAATATATATGTTGTAGGAAATGTGGATGTAAGATAGCTAAAACAAAAAATAAAAAATTGAAAAAAAAGGAGAAGTAATATGGAATTTTTAACAAATAACTTTACAATGTTAGTAGGTGGGGGTTCATCAGCAATAGCATTATGGCTATTGAAAAAGATACCTAATGAAAGTTTATATTCATGGGTAGAAGCAGGTTCTTGTTGGTTGGGAACTACGGTTACTCTAGGAATGTCAAAATGGCGATTTAGTCGCAAAGCTTGGAATAGTACAGTAGAACCATATTTAGTAGATTTGATTGAAAACACCTGTGGAGCATTTGTATCGGGCTTAATAAAAGGATTGAGAAGTGATGACTAAATTTAATATTAAAAAATAATGCCAAGAAGTAAACGCCCAAGTATAGCATCTTTTAAAACAGGTTCTTTTGAACCTATTAGGAAGAATCCTATTTTATTGTTGGATGATGATTTTTTGGATAGGCATGCAAAGGTAATTAAGATAGGGGAGAGTAATTCTCCTCTATCTTTATCTAAAACTGAATTTAGGATTGAGGGAGATTTATTTCTTTCAGGTAATTTATTATCTCATACAATAAAAACTGAGAATGAATATTTAGATTTTATTTCAGGAACTTATTTTAGATTTTATAATAATGCAACTACATCAGGCAATGAATATAAGCTTTATTTCTCAGGGGGTAGTGCTCTACATGTGGCTGCAGGAGATTTTATAGGTTTTGATAGTGGTGCAGGAGATTTTAATTTTACAGATGATGCTGCGGAATGTTTTAAAATAGATGGGGCTAATAGAGCTTTATATTTATATGATGATGCTGATGTCAGCGATTATTTTGCTGTAACAGTTACTGATAATGGCGTTGCTGAAATAAAAACAAATGATAATGATGGAACAGTTGGGCATTTAACAATAGTTCCTAAGGGAGATTTAATATTAGACCCCGCAAGTCAAAAAGTAATTATTAATGCAACCGATGCTTTATATTTTGATGGAGGAGGAGATACATATATATCAGAAACAAGTACTGATGTATTATCTTTTGTAGTAGGAGGACAAACATTTCTTACTATGACTGAATCTACTACTGATATTGCAACGGTTGGAGTTGGATTTCATGTTCCTGCACTAAAGAGAATTGGGTTTGATGGTGGATTAACAGGAACATATATTACAGAATCAGCAGACGATGTAATGGATATTGCAGTTGGGGGAGATATAATAATGCAATTATCAGAAAAAGGGGATGATGGGAACGAAGTTAATTTTGGTTCATCTTGTGCAGGATTTACTCAAATAGAACCAACTTATGATGCATCTAATACTATTGTAGATTTTAGACATTCTAACAAGCAATTTGTAACATTTGGAAGTGGAAATATAACGAATCTTGCATCATATTTTCCTTTAGTATCAGGTAATTTTGTGCTATTGTTAAAACAAGATGCAGGAGGTAGTAGGACTGTAACTAATTGGAAAGTATTTGAATTTGATGAAACCTCAGCAGATGGTAGTGTGTCAGTTGTATGGGCAGGTGGCTCAGCACCAACATTAACAACAGATGCAAATCATGTTGATATATTAAGTTTTTATTGGGATGCTGATAATGAAATAGCTTATGGCGTAGCAACATTGGACTTTCAATTCTAATGACTAATCAAGAATGGATAAATGGAATATTTACAGAATCTGAAACAGATTATAAAATAGCAGGTCTAAATATATTATATAAGAATGAGAAAAAATATATTAAGAAGGGCGTAGAATTATTATGTGATAAATTGAATCCTTCTTCTGTATTAGAGTTTGGCTTTGGCAAAGGTTGGACTGCTACAGAGTTTCAAGAGCAAGGTGTTAAGCATCATATTATACTTGAACCTAATAAAGAGAACTATCAAATGGCATTAGAATGGAAAGAGAATTATAGTACAGATATAGAAATACTAAATATTTTTAGTTGGCAGTTTGAAACTGATGAAAAGTTTGATTTAGTTTATGATGATAGATTTTATTTCAGAAACGAAAAGCATTATGAACACATGGATAAGATATTACCAATAAAACAATGGTATGCTAGTAATGCCCTTCAAGATGATAATAAAGAAATAGCTGACTATCCTATATTTTTTCAGATAGATGGTATTAATTATGTTCAATCTTTGTCTAAATATGGAGAATATAAAAAATGGCAACAATGATATTGCTACCTAATGCAACAGGTGTTACTCATTCAGATTGGGTAGCTGTTGGAGAACCATCTCGCCATGAATGTCTTGATGATGATAATGCTGCTACTTCTTATGTTAAATGTTCAGCTGATACTAGGATTATGATAATAGAATATGCTAATCCATCTGTTGCAGAGGCTGATATAGCATCTATTGATTCTGTTAGATTTCTAAGTAGTGGTAAGTCTGTTCATAGAAGCGACCCATCTGTTGTTTCTATATCATTTGAGGCTCCTACTGCAGGGTTTGCAGAAGTTGCATCGTATGATGCTCATCGTACTAGCTTTGAAACAATAAATGGAACTGCAAGAACAACATCAGATGGCTCTAATGCTTGGACATATTCTGATTTGGAAGATTTAGAGATGAAATGTACTAAAGTTATTACTGTTGAAGTGTATCTTTCATATTTAGCACTTGAAGTAACATACACAGAAGCAATTACAGATAATTCTGTGTTTTTTGGAGCAAATTTTTAATTGTATTATATTATAAACACAAATAAGGGGCAAATATATGAAAGATATAGATAAAGAGATAGATGAATTGAAAAAAATGTTAGAAACTTATAAGCAAGCATACATAAAATGTATGGGAGCTTTAGAATATTTAGAGAAAAAGAAATCAGAACAGAAAGAAGAAAAGAAAGAGGATAAATAATGGCATCATTTACAGGCTCTGCGTTAAAAGATGTATATAAAGATATTTTACATACTTCAAATTCAAATACAGGATTATCTACATCTATAAAACAAATAGCTTGTGGAGATGGAGATGCCACTTCTTTATATCTATCAACTCAAAATGCTAAAATACAACCCGTTTCTGATTCAACTACTAATACTGTTATTTATGATGCAAGTGGAAATGCTTTAGTAACAGTTGATTCTACAAATGATTTAGTAAAACTTGGGATAGGACAACATACTGCAAATACTCAATTTAAATTATTTGCTGTGTATGATTTAAGTCCTGTTCTTGGAAAACATCATCCTTTAATGGCTTCTCAGGGAATGTATGATAGTGCTTTGTGGATTGGAGGTGCGGTAAATGGAACACATTGGGGTAGTAATGGTGCGAATCCCGCAACATCTTTAACAATAGCATCTGCTCCTAATACTTTTCCGCAACAAATATGGCTTCTTCAATCAAATATAACTATAGAACAAATTAGCTATATAATAACAGCAGATGGGGCAGCAACATCTAATATTCATCTTATGTCTTATACTATGGTAACAGGTTCAGGGAGTACAGCAGGAGATTTATCAAGTGGGGCAGTATTAGCACAAACAGGTTCATCGTCAGGTAGTTTAAGTCCTGTAACAATAGGAGCAGATAGAGCATCTAATGGGACATTGACACTTAACACAACAGATGTTGATAGTGGAAAAGTTTTAATTGCATTTGTAGAAAATGTTGATGGTACAGAGGATATATCAATTCAATTAAGTATAAAATATCATTTAAGGTAGGAAAGGAAGAAAGATGGCAAATCTTAATGCAACTTTAAGTTTGGGAGGACACACTTTTAGTGTATCCAAAAATTATAGCCAAGTGTATGAGAATATAACGGAAGTAGATAATACAGATGGCTTTATAAATGTTTTAACTGTAAGTGGGACTAAAGGAGCAAATACTGTTCCTTCTTTAAAAACATTTTGTGTTCAGAATACAGGTGGATGTGCAGCAGAGATACAATTTTTGTATCAAGAATGGAAAAACAATTCTAATGTAGATGATGCAAATGCAGTAGATTTAGGTGGTGGCTCTACTAATCTAAGGTATGTTACAATGATTCTACCTGCAGGAGAGTTTTTTTATCTGCCACATGGAAGATTAATAGGATATAATGCAGATGCTTCAGCAGCAAATGCTACCGAAATAGATAATACAGCCCCTGATTCTAATATGTATACCGCAACAGGCGGAACTGTAGTTTTGAATGAACTTAATTATACAACAGATAATTTAGTAATAGAAATTAGCCATGGACATGAATATTATAAGGTTGGAGATTTGATTAGAGTTGATGATGAAATAATGGAAGTGCTTGGAACATTTAGCGACAACCCCACATCTCTTACAATAGCAGACAATCATATTGCTGTAAAAAGAGGAATGAATGGAAGTACGAATGTTGCACATAGTGGCACACCTGCAGTAAGGCTTCCATTTTTCAATGCTTATAATAAATATAATAAGTTTTCTACATCTCAAACTAATAAGGATGGAAAATTTAGAGCTATGAATTTCTTTGGCTACGGAAGAACTACTGATGATATAGCAGATGGGGTACAATCAGGTTCTGTTGCTATTAAATTCTATAGTTCAGGTTATCAAGAATTAGGGCTTTCGGGAATATCAGCCTCTACTCATACAGGGCTTACTGCTTCTACAGCTTATCAGTTTACAATAACTGTAGATGGCGGAAGTGCTTATGATATAGATATAACTACAGATTCAAGCAATCTTAATTTCGGTGGAAAGAATGGGCTTTTAAATAAGCTTAATGATATTTTTGCAACTCAATATCGTACATTTGGGAGTAATTTATTTGAAACAGCAGTTACTGTAGGGCTTGTAGGTGGAGATATAAGATTTACTTCAGGCTCGCATTTATCAACATCTGCTATATCTCTTGGAGATTCAAGTGGTGGAGATACTGATATATGGGGAGCAGGAAGAATACCTGCGGTAGCAAATGTAGAAGGAGCTGTAGCAGCAAGATTGCCTGATGATACAATATATGACAGGGTTACTTATGACTCTACTAAAAATAAATCTGCATTTATGTATGATGATGGCAAAGGAAACTTAGTTGGTGTTGGAGGTGGAAGAATTAATTATGAAACAGGAGAGATAGACTTTACTGCTATGCCTAATGCAGAATTTGTTGTTAGTTTGATTCATAAATCAGCTCATGCAGGTGGTATAAATGCTGATACATCTGCAGGTAAAAATACAATTCAAACAATAGGAGCTAGGTCTGTTAGTGGAAAAATGAATACTTCTGTTAAAGTCTTAGCATTTAACTAATGCCTTATAAGAAAGCAAAACCAAGAAAAGCGAAAACTAAGAAGCAAGTAAAATCATACTATGCTAAAAAGAGGAAAAGGAGAAAATAGATGGCAACAGCACCAACATATTGCACACATAGACAATTAAAAGATGTATTTCCTCAAGTAGATTCATTTGATAATAAAAGAGCTATATATGGATGGAAAGAAGTAACAACAAACAAATATGCTGCACATAATAGCGGTTTAACAACTCAACTATTTGCTGATGGCGAAGATTTGGGTGCAGCTCAATCTGCACATACTGATTTAAATGTCGAAGGTGAATGGTTTTATAATACTGCTGAAGATATAACTTATTATTATTCAGCAAGCGACCCAAATGATAAACTTATGGAGGCAGGGGAAGAATT
>VTLG01015187.1_pt1 | contig 15055 bp, 26 predicted proteins | sample 4694571 | NCBI WGS metagenome assembly VTLG01 (sample SAMN12604809, study PRJNA352737) | marine metagenome | biome: ENVO:00000447; feature: ENVO:00000209|ENVO:00000569|ENVO:01000036; material: ENVO:00002151; isolation source: viral sequences binned using virsorter ...
CGTGAAAAATTTCAATCCACTATTTGAATCTAAGGATAGTCATCATCCTTTACTGCTCAAAGAGTACTTGGGTAAACGTATATCTTTAGAGACAATGGTTGTTCTTGACGATCTTGTAGAGTTTAGTAAACAATGGGATAAGGAGTTAGAATGGGATGATTTTGTCTGGCCTGATGTAAAAAAACTTATGGAAAATTACAAAGGGTTCTTGACAATTAACACTAATAAGTATAGAATGAAATTATTGAAACTTATAGAGGAGTCCAGTTAATGCAAAGATACACGACACGTTTAAATACGGTGGTTGATCCCGAATTAGGAGAACAGGTTAAAGAAATCTGTTTAGAACAACGAACACATATGAGTGATTTCATCAGACAGAGTATTGCTGCTGAAGTGAATCGAGTTCGTTCTAGTGAAAATCAAAAGGAGTCCAGTTAATGGAAGTCACTGTACATCTTGACGGCGATCCTGCCGTAAGAGAAGAAGGGTTTTTTGAGAGTAAAGTTACTACTCTTGAAAACCAAATCAAAGCATTACAGTTTGAGAATGCTGAGATGATACGAACCAACGATGAGTTGGTAGAGCGAGTTAAGAAACTCGCATCTCGTCAACCTGTGTGGCCTAAGGGATATGCCCCACGCAGACATGACCGTAATAAAAGACGGTCATAAATGGAAGGCCGGGTTAGCTGAGTTGGTTTAGCACCGCTTTTGTAATGCGGAGACAGGGGTTCAAATCCTCTACCCGGCACCATTTTAAGGATTAAACATGGAAGTTAAATTAGTTGACCACATGGGTAGTGATTTATCAGTAGTAAATGCTGCCCGTGTTTCCTTTGCAAAAACATCTGAATGGGATATTGTGCCAGATGCTGGGCCTATCGAAGGATATCTAAGAGTTGACGATGAACGTCTGATTAAATATCTTGCAAAGCATAATCACTGGAGTCCTTTTGGTCATGCCTCTATGCAATTTCATATCAAGGCTCCTGTATTTGTTGCAAGACAATTAGTGAAACATCAAATCGGTTTGGTATGGAATGAAGTATCAAGACGATACGTTGATGATGAAGTAGAGTTCTATGAACCTACAGAGTGGAGACTTGCTGCAGAGAACAAGAAGCAAGGTTCATCTGATGAAACAATACCCTTTAGTGTTGCATCTACTCATCAATGGTGCAAACAAACCTATGAAAATCTTTTGAGTGCTGGTGTTGCACCAGAGATGGCTCGAATGGTTCTACCACAATCCATGTATACAGAATGGTATTGGAGTGGAACACTATATGCATTTGCTCGTGTATGCAACCTACGATGCAAACCAGATGCACAAAAAGAAACCCAAATGGTTGCAGATCAAATTAATGTTCTTGCAAAAGAACTATTTCCTAACTCATGGGAGGCATTACGTGACGTATAATAATGAAAGTAATCTTGCAACTGTAGATAAGATTATTATTTTGGTAGAAGAAATTGCTGTATTAAAAAGTCGATACACAGAACATGATACTGGTCATCTAAGAACCGCAGTAGGTGTTCTAGAAAATCGTGTACAAGAACTAAAAGAAAGGGTACACAATTAAACATCTAGTTTTAGGTAATGGTGAGTCTCGAGCTTGGTTTAATCCAAGTGAGATAAAGATTAAAGCCAATGATGTAGTTACATGGGGATGTAATGCAATTCATCGTGACGGTGTTGTAGATAATCTGGTATCCATAGACTATGGTATTCAGCAAGAGGTTTATGAGTCAGGTTATCATAAATGGTCACAATGTTGGTTTGCAGATTGGAATCTTGTTCCTGCTGAAATTCTATCTACAATGTTTATGGGATTTGATATACCAGAGACTTACATTCATAGAACAAAAAAGAATGGTCATCAAGGAGAACAATGTGTAATTGCTGGTACTGATCCAGCAACACTTCATGAAAAGGTTGAGGCCACAATAAAACAATTTCCACACCTTGATATGGAAGATTTAAAAATTAAAATGACAAAAGATGTTGGAGTCTGGATTACCTATGTAAAGGAATCAGATACCATAAAAAATATTGACTTTCCTAGAGGATGGTCAGCTGGTAGTACTGCAATACATCTTGCTTGTCAACAAGGAGCAGAAGAAATATATATGTTAGGGTTTGATTTGAGCTCGTATGACAAACTCATAAATAACATCTATAAGGGAACTAATTATTATTATCCCGAACATACGAAAGGGTTCAATCCAGTAAATTGGATGAACCAATTGAAAACTGTTTTTGGTGAGTTTCCAGATACACAATTTTATTGGGTAGACTGGGCATACGACACTCCACCTTGTTATAATCATAATAACGTAGGGTACTTGACAAAAACAGAACTTTGTGATAAATTAAACATACGATAAACATACGATAATATACGAAAACATAAGGAGAAAGATATGTCGTTAGCTGCGTTAAAGAAGCAGAATAGTCTAGATTCACTATTGGGTGCTGCCCAAAAAGAATCTGCCCCCCAAGAAAAGAAGTCCTATGTGGATGAACGTATTTGGAAGCCTGTAATGGATAAAACTGGTAATGGTTTTGCAATCATTCGTTTCCTTCCGGCACCAAAAGGTGAAGAACTTCCTTGGGCAAAACTTTGGAATCATGCATTTCAAGGGCCAACTGGTCAGTGGTATATTGAGAACTCTCTTACTACTATCGGTCAAAATGATCCAGTATCAGAACACAACACTCGTTTGTGGAACTCTGGTGTTGAGTCAGATAAAGAGATTGCACGAAAGCAGAAGCGGAAGTTGCAATACTACTCCAACATCTATGTTGTCAAGGACTCTACCAATTCAGAGAATGAAGGAAAGGTTTTCCTTTATCGTTTTGGTAAGAAAATTTTTGATAAGATTATGGAGACAATGCAACCAGCATTTGAAGATGAAACTCCTATCAATCCATTTGATTTTTGGGAAGGTGCAGACTTCAAGTTGAAGTTGCGTAAAGTTGATGGTTACTGGAACTATGATAAGTCAGAGTTTGCAGACCCATCTGCTTTATCTAAGAAAGATGATGAGTTAGAAGAAATTTGGGGAAAACAGCACTCTCTCACTGCTTTCACTGAAAATTCTAATTTTAAGTCATATGATGAGTTAAAAAAGAGACTTGATGTTGTTCTTTCGGGAGTTACTACAGTAGGTAATGTTACTGAACTGTCAACTGCTTTTGATGACTCACCTTCAACAACAACTGTTGTTGATACTACAGAGGAGCCTGCTCCTACAATATCGGTATCAGAAGACGATGATGATACCATGTCATATTTTGAAAAACTTGCAGAGGAAGGTTAATTGATGAAAAACTTTATTATGACCGCAATGGCAGTAGTGCTCTTTAGTGCTACTGCTAACGCAAACACCATTTCGGTTAAGTGTGGTGATTATGTTCAACGTGGAACAGTTAAACTGGCAAATCCGCCTGTTATGAATTGTGCTGATCTTGAACTTGTACAAAAATATCTTGGTTCTGGTATCACTGTAGGGCCTGATTCAAAAGTAGAGGAGTTGGTTGCTGCAATTACGAGTATACAACCAGCACCAAAAGCACAACCAGTAGCACCTGTTACAACTGGAAATTTTGTTGTAACTGAGGACAATCTAAAACTTGAGGATAGTGGTGTAAATATTCGGCGTGAAGACACACCAAGATCACCAAGGTTTCAAAAATGGTTGAATGAAGATAAACCTTTGCCACGTGAAAACATCGGCGATTTGGATGATTTCTCTCGTAAAACTTTTCCTGGCCAAAATCGAACTGGTAATAGGAGATGGTTTTCCGAACTTAATTCTACAAAATGTCAAGGTTGGATAAATCTTAATGATATTCTTAGTGGAAGGTGTGGTTCTGTACAAGTCAATATGACTAGGTAGATTAAACTCAATAGGTAAGAGTTCAGTCGTGTAGCGTCTGCTCTTGTCGAAAACCCCTGTAGAAATACAGGGGTTTTTTTATTATCTTACAAGTGATAATTTATCAAATACTCTATCTTGATTGATTAGAGAAGTAGATGAAGTTGACACATGATTAGAAGTATTAGTTGACCTATTACTTATTGGAGCATTAACAATCGGTGCACCCATGCCCCGCCGGGGATCATAGTCCCTAGTATCTAATTTTGTTGCGACTGGAGCAGTTTTAGTAACCACCATTGCTGCCTCTTTTGCCTTCTTTTCTGCTTCGGCTTTTTCTTTTTGTAAGAGTTCGTTTCTCTGACGTATTTCTTCCTCTAATATCTTTTTTTCTCTTAGAGCTTTTCTGTTTTCTTCAAATTGTCTTTGTTCTTCCTCTTTTCTTTTCTTTTTTTCAGCCTGTTCTTCTTCTGTACCAAAAAGTGCATCAGCAGCAAATCCACCACCAAGAAATTTTAACTTTGGACTTCTTAATATATCTTGTATAGCATTCAAAAGTCCATCCCAAATTCCCGCCAGAGTGTCTCCAATCGTATTAAAAATATCTTTGATAAAATCAACAAAATCAAATTTATCTAATGCTTTAGTAACAGCAGTAGTATCAATTCCAAACAAATCACCGAATTTTCCTACTATCCAAGATACTGCATCTTTAATTAAGTTGGGTATAAAACCCATAAAGTTAGCAAAAAATGACACAAATGCGGTTTTTGTTGCTTCCCATACACTGCCAGTTGCTTCTAGTTCAAACATGAAGTCATCAAATGCCTGTTTAAGTGAATAGGCTGCAAGAAGAATTGCTGCAGTAACACCAACAATAATTGCAATGGGAACTGCAGCAGCTGCAAAGAAAGGTACAAGTGTTGTCACGAAAAATGCTTTCATTCCTGCTAAGCCAGCCGTCACAGCAGGCCAGACTGTTGTGACCATTGTAGCCTTTAATGCTGTAAATGCTGCTCCAATTTTTGTAACCGTTGATGTAATTAAAGTAATGGGCCCTCCTTTACCAACCCATAACAAGGCCGTACCGATGCCTTTCACTGCGGTCAGCATCCCACTAAATCCTAAGACTTTTACACCTAAAGCTAAAACTATAGCACTAACCATTCCTATATTGTCCATAAGAACTGCACCTAATCCCTTTTCACCATCAACATAAGCTTTTAAATCTTTTAGAAGGCCTAGAATTTTTTCACCAAGGTAGTCTGCCAGAGGTTTGAGTATATAATCATAAAGGTCTGCTAAAAGTGGAATAATAAGATCCATTATTGTATTCTTTATTTTTTCAAAATTTGGACTGTTTAGAAATGCGAGAGCAGCAACTGCAAGAGCACCAAATGCAAATTTACTAAATCCAGAAAGACCAGCTTTTACCTTTTCTCCGGCACTTTTTGCAATGTCCGTGATACCACCAGCCATTCTTTTTAAAAATGAACTATCTTTTGCCTCCCGGCCCTCTTCTTTACTTTGTGCTTCTGCATCTGCAGCCGCAAACATTCCTTGTACCCCCAAAGATTTTGCAATACTACCTAGAAAACTAGTTGATTCTTCTTGTTCTTGTTCTGCTCCATCTGCTATATCAATAGCCTGATTTTGTTGATTAGCAAGTCTTGTTTCATGTCCTTTTTTGGCTGCTTCACTTCTAATTCTAGATTGTTCTGCCTTTTGTGCATCATCAGCCGCACGTTCCTCTACAGACATTAACTGCCGAGTTGTTGCTTGTTGAGCTTCAATTAATTTTTTAAAATCAGAACTGGTAATTTCAGCCATTATTTTTTACCCTTACTACCACCAGAACCACAGTAAAGACCAAACCATGCTGCACCAGCACCTACGATAACGGATATAAATGCACTCTGAGCATTAGATGGATCAGGAAGGGTCATAAACCATTCGGTTGTTCTATAGAACATAACACCATAGAGAGTAATTAACAAACGAGGCCAGACACGCCATTTGTCTATTTGAGAAGATGATATACTATTGTACCATGTTACAGGTACAGGAGCTTCTTTTTCGTCTACATCATTATCTTCAACTACGACTACTTTTGCCATTTTTTAGCTCCTCTATCTGGTCAGCATTATTATGTATCTGTATCTGATTATTTATGGGTAAATGGTCAAAAATAATCTTCTCAATTTTAAGAAATTCAATTCTTTCGTTAGGTACATATCTCCACACATAATCACCGTCAAATTCACCATTTGACTTACTAATACCAAATACGGTTTGAGTTATTCCTATCTTAACAATAAGAGCTCTTTCACCATCTATGAGTACTTTATCACCTTCTTGAAACTGTTTGTTCATGGAAAATGCAATACCTTTACTCAATTTGGTTGCAAAATCTTTTATCATGAAACCTATGATAACGATCATTACCATGCCGATGTAAGGTAACAAAAATTCAGTGATTTCCATTGCAGCGGTATTCGGTGTAGGTATTTCCATTATCCTTCATCCTTCCTATAACCGTCCTCTTCTACCTTACGTTCTACCTTTGAGTTATCCATACTTGCTGCTACAAAACTTGCTGCAGCCAACATTGGTATCACATAAACCATCTTATCAGTAAGATATGCTGTAATATATGTAGGAACCAACACTATTACAGCTTTAATTAATCCTTTAGTCATTTTTGTTTTGCTATTCGTTCATTTTCTTCCGTAACGTGTTCAATTAACAGTCCCACATATATTTCCCTTTCCCATGGCATCATATTTTCTAATTCTGTTAAACTCCAATTATGGTGTTGTATCATTGCAAAATTTGTTTTATAATAATTAAAAACAGAATCATGAGAAAGGGTTATCCGAAAAAACTTTGAATGCCCTCAATAACTACTTCACCTTTCTTTTTTGTCTTTGGATTTGTCACCTCTATGGAGTGTTGAACTTTTGGCATAGTGTCAAAAAAATTAGCCATATTTTCAAATTGTGTTCCTGTCAAACTATCAATAAACTCATCAAGTTCTTTTTCAGATATGTCTATTTTATTGTAAACTTTTTTACCATCATGTACTTCATGAATACAATCTTTAATCATTTTAAAAACGGTTTGTGAGTTTGCTGTACCAGCATCTACATCTTCCATATCATTAAGTGTAGGATATCGCATAAATATTTTTATTTTGTCTGTGATTTCAATTTCGTTGGTATGACCAACTTTCATGTTCACACCAATTTCTTCTAGATTGACACTTTTGTTAACTCTTGTCTCATTATCATCTGGACATAAAAGGTTTAAATCAATCTTTTCTCCTACAGATTTTCCTCTTATTCTTAAAAATAAAAATTCAACATCAAATAATGGAATTTCATAAGGGTCTAATTTTTCAAAAGTACAACCACTTATAAGACTGGCCAATGCTGTTTTAATTTGTTTGTCATCACCAGACTCTTGAGCCATCATAAGTGTCTTCTGTTCTTTTACTAGAAAAGGTCTATATTTTATCGTTTCACCAGTAGAAGGTTGTTCCAACTCATATGTTGGAGTTTCAAGTTTGGGTAGTGCCATAATTTTTCATCCTTTATTATAATCTATTCAACACTCTAGGAATATTCCTAGTTATATTTCTCTCTGCTACATTTACAACTGTTTCTGTTATTTTATCAAAAATATTACCGCCGGGGTTTTGATTTTGGTCTAAAGAAGTCCAATATCTAAAAGTAAAACTTATAGGTGTTAACATTAGTTGATCATTTGCATCATATGCCAATTCATTGGTTCCAATTGTCTTTGGAAATGCCTCCCAAAGTTTTATTCCATATCTTTTTTGATCTTGTTTATCTAACATATAAAGTTCTATCGTACCAACATAATCCCAATAATATCCTATATTCCATGATGTTTCATTGAAAGCTAATTTTTGCCAATTCTCAAAAAATACTCTTTCTTTTAAATCATTACTAGCTTGAAAAGAAATAGAGATATCATCTGCATAAGTAACACCTTCTACAATTTCACGATTTGGGCCATATATATTACCCTCTTCTGAAGTAGATAAATTTCGGCCAGGAAGGGTTACATTACTTGCTCGTAAGCTAAGTTGTCTTAAATCATTAGGACTACTTTGTGTCTGTAACAAACCGGCAAAAATATTCTGGTCATTTCCACCACCTATATTAAGCTTCGATGGTGGTAGGATTATCGCTTCATATCTGTTAGGTTGTGCATAACCATCATTATTATGAAATCCAGAAAGAATATCATTTAATATTCCGTATGCACCGCCTTCTAAAAACTTAGGAATTTCCATTAAATCATACTCCTAGAATCAGACCATACTTCTTTTGAAGATGCTTTCTTAAATCTTTGTACTGGTAAGAGAGTTGCAATCATAAACTCATCCGCATCTATTCTACGAAACTGTGACTTTACTTGTCCAGCCAAATATTTGTGTATGGTTGGTTTTACTAACCTTATATTTTTTACCTTTCTATATTCAACTATCAATCTTGTTGTCTCATCAAAATCTGTATCATTAGAAAAATCTACCAAACGGTCAAGTAATCTTATTCGTAGTGGTATGGGTAGATAGTGCATATTAATTCCAAGAAATCCATCACTGTATTTTTCTAATGGTAACACTAGGGGAAACGTATCATAATATGGTAGTTTTTTCTTAAACTTAGGGTCATAGATAAACATATTCAATCTGCCGTAAAATGGCCGACTGTCTCTTTTACCATCACGAATCAAGTCCATTGCACCAGGCTTACCAAACTCTTTAATCTTGTCTCTATACCAATCTGTAGATTTTGGTCTACCTTTTGCTGCATCTAAAACACTTTGTATAAATTTACTTTGAGCCATGTAATTATTTATAACGAATACCTAAATCGTCCTCAGTTAGTATCTTAAATTCCATATCGTTGTCTTTGCACCATTTAGATGCGTGTTTCCACTTTGCTTCGTTTATACCAAATGTTTTAACTTCATTTATCCACCTTTTAGTTTTTCTTTCTACAGGCTTGGGTGCTTTAGTTTGTTTTTTGGGTTTAACCTCAATGATAAATTTTTTAATATTATTATTTGATTGCCTAACTTTAATATAAAAATCTGGGAAATAGCGATGATATTTACCATCCCAAGGAGATAAATAGGGTATAATGATTTCCTCACTTCCCCACTCTATAATTTTATCATTGGTATCACAATATACCATAAATTTTCGCTCCCACAGAGAACGGTAAATTATGTTATATGAATTCCCTTTATATTTTTTGGGATTTGTGGGGGTGTATCTACCTTTGTATGCCATGATGTATAAATACTTATAACAGTTTCGTAAGGATATTTAGATGAGTAGTATATTAACAGGAGTTTCTGGAGCAGTTCGAGCAACTGCAGCGGGTATGGCAAATAAAGTAGTTAAAAGTGCTGCTACAACTGTAAAATCAATTGCTGGTTTAAATCCAGAGGGTAATAATTCAAGTCTTGATACTATTGCTAAAACAACAAGAACAGGTAGTTCTTCAATTTTAACATATCCTTTAAATGTTGATAATGACCCACAACAAGGTCATTATATTATATTTCATATTAACGAAAGAGTAAATTCAAAACTAAAAACTACCAGACATAGAAAAAGTATACATGAGGCACAGAAAAAAATACAAAAAGAAATGAGTATAGCCACAGGTGATGAATTTGCGGGTGCAACTCAACTTGGAAAAACTGCTCTTGATAAAGTAGACCCTTCTAAATTAACAGATGCAAAAGGAGCAAGCGGGCCTCTTAATCGTTCTTTTGTTTTGGATAAATTACCAACAAGTAGACTTGAAAAATCTATAGCATTATATATGCCTCCTAGTGTTCAAGTTACTTATGATGTTAAATATGGTGATCAAGAGGTTAGTGCATTGGCAGTGGCCGGGATGGCTGCAATCGACGCATTCAAAGGGGGTGATACAACTACTAAATTAAAAAACGCCATAAATGCTGCAACGCCTGGTGTAAAAGAAGCATTGTCGGCAATGTTAGAAACTACCATAGATACTGTGGCTTCTGGTGCATCAACTCTGATTGCTCTAGAAAGAGGGACAGTTAGAACACCAAGAATGGAAATGATGTTTGAAGGTGTAGGTCGAAGAAGTTTTAGTTATGAATTTACATTTACACCTAAAAGTCAACAAGAAGCTAAAATCATAGAAGAGATTATATACAACTTTAAATTTTATGCGATGCCAAAATATTCTAATCCCAATACTAAAAGGGAAATGGATATTCCTGGCACCTTTGATATTCAATATATGTATAGGGGTGGTGAAAATAGTTTTATTAATAAAATTTCAACGTGTTTCTTAGCGAGTGTAGGTGTAGAATATGGTGCAGACCGTTATACTGCATATGAACCAACATCTTCAAAGTTTGGTAGTGGCCCTCCACCACAAAAAAGTAAATTGTCATTACAATTTAATGAAATAGAAATTCTAAGTCAAGACCACATTGCGTTAGGATATTAATAATGTATTTTGCAAATTTTCCTCTTATACCATATGATTCTGTAGGCAATGGCGAGTTAAAACTTGTTACCAATTTACTTAAACGTGTTGCAGTCAGACAAAATGTAAGAACAAATACTCTTTTGTATGATACATACGATGTTAAGGAGGGTGAAACACCAGAAATGTTGGCTCACAAACTCTATGATGATGCTGGTTTACATTGGATAATTTTATTCATTAATGGTATAACAGATAGGTATCATCAATGGCCGTTATCTACACCACAGTTTTTACAATTTGTTAATGATAAATATTCTAATGTAGACGAAGTACATCATTATGAGATAACACAAACTTCTGGTGACACTAGTGTAGTGATTGATATTGGTACAGACAATACAGACCATCCCTCTGCTACTACTATAACCAACTTTGAATATGAAGAAAAACGTCAAGATACTTTACGAAAAATACGTTTACTTGACCCTGTTCATATAGATCAATTTGTAGAAGAATTTGAATCCCTTATGGGTGAAAGTGTTCTATAATGGCCTCTAATGTAATTAGAGCTGTTGGTGATTTTCAATTAGCAACAGCAACAATAATAACATCGGCCGGTTTGGAAATCAATATTAAACCAAATATTGTACAATTAACCTTATTTGAAGATTGTCAACGAAATTCTATATCTGGTGAAATTATGATACAGGATTCTGCGGGTTATGTTAATGAGGCACCAATCATAGGTCAAGAATATCTAGAACTAAAAATACAAACACCATCTCTTAAAAATAGAGATGATATAATTGATTTTACTAAAAATGTATTTGTCATTACCTCTGTGCAATCTCGCGGTGAAGTAGGAAATAAAGTGTCAACATACGTATTAACTTTTAATTCATCAGAACTATCTAAAAATCAAAGAACTAGAATTAATGGTTCAGTAACAGGAACCTATTCTGAAATTGTTGAACAAATGATGAGTAGAGTTGATTGTCAAAAAAGAATTTTCGTAGAACCAACAAAAGGTGTTAAAAGAATAGTAGCTCCTAATATTTCTCCCTTTGCTGTTATAGGACAAGCACTATCTAATGCTACTTCCGCCCAGAGTGATAATTTTTCACCTAGTTATTTGTTTTATGAAACTTTCAAGGGATATCATTTCCGAAGTCTTGCAAGTCTATATGCTCAGCCTATCAGACAAACATACACCAGTTATACTCCTGGCAGTCAAGTTCTCAAAGGTGGTATTGTTAATATAGAAAGAGAATTAGGTAATATTCTTGGGTATGAAATTGTAGACAATAGCAATAGTCTGTATAATTATACTACTGGTGTGCTTGGTTCAAAACTTATTGTACACAACATTTATTCTAAATCCTTTAATGAATACCACTATAATTATTTTGATAGCTTTGATAATGAACAACATATAACAAAGTATCACAATAAAAAACAGTATCCTATCTTTAGTGATGTTTCTATAGAAAAGGGTGGTGTAAGAAGTTCTGATTTTGCATCCAGAACATATTTAAGTTCAATTTCAATGGGTGAAACAGATACAAACAATACCACTTCTGATGGAACAGAACCTTTTGCAGCTGCTGACCCTCAAAATTCAATACAAGAAAGAACTTCTACAATGAATCAGTTGGACAAAGGTTTGGTGATAAATATAGCCACACATGGTAATACTTCAATTAATGCTGGAGATATTGTAAAACTAGATGTTCCCCATATTGCTGCATATAAAACTGGTGCAAAACCGAAAAATGATAGATTTTTTCAAGGTGTTTTTATGATTAAAAGAATTAAACATGAATTTAGTTTTACCGATAAAAAACATAAATCATTTATAACATTAGTGAAAGATTCTTTGGAAGAAAAACTAGAGGGCCCGAAAGACCTTAAAGAGCCAAAACCAGAACAAGAGCCAGAGATTATAAGAAACAAAGAAATCTTTTACCCACAGCTATAAGAAAGGAGAAGTGTGTCAAAACAAAAAATACCCAACAAATTGAATCTGAATTTAGAAAGGAACAACCAATGTCAATTAAGATGAAAACTAGAATTAAAAAAATGAACTTTCAGAAACAAGAACGTAGAATAATAGAGGAACTTTCAGATAATGATAAATACATTATAGAATTAGCAGGGTATAGGAAAGATACATTACGGAGTAATTATGAAAACCTTCCAAGATTTACAAGAGGGACTCAACGATCCCAACATATTTAAAGCGTTTTTTCTAGCTGGGGGCCCTGGCAGCGGTAAGTCATACGTTGTCAGGAAAACCACTGGTGGAAGTGGACTTAAAATTGTAAACTCAGATGACGCATTTGAGAAATATCTCAAAGACGCTGGAATTTCTATGAAAATGTCTACTGATGATCCACGAAGAGATGAGGTTAGAGACAAAGCAAAAAGAATAACCAAAGCTCGTCAAACAAATTATGTGGAAGGTCGCCTTGGACTTATCATAGATGGCACTGGTAAGGACTATGACAAGATTGCAAAGCAGTCTATTCAACTAAGACAACTAGGTTATGACACACATATGATCTTTGTCAATACCTCTCTTGATGTTGCACTTCAACGTAATGCAGAACGAGATAGAACTGTACCAGAGAGTATTGCGGTTCAATCGTGGAAAGAGGTACAATCCAACATAGGTAAGTTCAGTCAACATTTCAAACAGAATTTTATTGTTGTGGATAACAACGATTCATCAAAAAAAGACAGTCAAGTTTTCAATGATGTATTTAAGCAAATTAAAGGACTCCTCAGAAAGAAAGTGACAAGTCCTATCGCAAAACAATGGGTGATGCAACAAATGAAGGATAGGGGTATCAGTAAGGCCCCCAAAGGGTTCTAGACTTTTATATCTATTTTTTGGGGTTCGTTCACCCATCTAACAGTAGAGCGTCTGTTCACCAGATTGAACACCCACTCGTACAGCATACATACTCTATAGTGCATATAGACTCCTTTTTCGATTCTCTCATAGTATACCACAAATAGGTTAATTTGCAGTTAAGGTCATTTTTTTCTTGACAAACCTTGTTGAGCCCTGTAAGCTAGTAATATAGTCAAGAGAGAGGTTGCTATGTCTATTCCAAATCCCCTGTTAAAATTCGTTGAATCGGAGTTCACCAAAGGTGTTTTCCATGCCGAGACTAAATTCGGTAAGGTCAGCCTGGTTGGTAGTGATGATGAGAAATTCTCTATCTTTGATCCAAATGGTATGTCAATTGATGTTGGCCAACGCCGTTTCTTCATTGATGCCGTCAATCGTGCAACTTTCGTGTTTGGTGGTTAATGATGACCATTAATCAGACAGATTCAGGCAAATGGATACGCCTCAAAGGTAAAACTCAACATGGTAAGAATCGTGTTCATCAACACGGCGATATCTGGTTGGTTGTCCACGTTGACACAAACAAGGTGATGCTACGGAGTCGTAACAGGACGTTCAAGGCTGGTGGTGTGATGCACCATGACGGTCGTTGGATTGATCAGGGTGTTGATAAAAACTTTGAGATTGTCGAAATTAACTGTTGACAAATCCTCTTGAGGGTGGTATAGTTAGGTATGATGAAAATTAAGACAAAAAAACTCATTGCTGGTGACTACGTTACCACAAACACCAATACCAAATACTACATTTCCAAGAGTGTCAGTGGTGAAAACTATTGGACTCTCTGTGACGAATCGTATGACAAAGGTATGTCCGATGGTCACTTCAGTATTTGGGATACCAAGAAAGATTGTATTGAGGTCATTGCAGAAAAGGAACGTGTAGCTTGATCCATATCGAAGCCACTGGTGGTCTGAAGAAAGATCGGGAACTTGCAGAAGACGTTATGTGGTTCTGCATGGATATCCTCATGCCTCGTATGCGTACATTGTGTGTTGATTTAGAGTTTACCAAGACTCTAGAAGATGGTGCAAAGGGATTTGCGTATATGGGTGATGATGATAAGGATATCATTATTCAGATTGACCATCGTTTGAGTCGGATTGAGGGTCGAGATCAATTGATTGAGACTGTTGCCCATGAAATGGTTCATGTCTGGCAGATGGCCACTGGTCGTTTGAAGGATAAGTTTCGGGGTGGATATAAGCAGTTATGGAAGTGCAAAGATGGTAAATATAGGAACTACAATAAGACTTCCTATGACCGTCAGCCTTGGGAAACTCAGGCATATGACCTAGAAGGAAAACTTGCAGAATTATACGAAATGATGGAAGAAAAAGGTTGACAAACTCATTTGGTTCGTGTATACTAGTAATATAATCAAGAGAGAGAGAGTTTGATATGAAAAAAGGTGATACAATTATTGCGAATTACGGTGCGATGTTTCCTATCGAAGAAGGTGAAATCATCAGTGTCGATTATGATACCAAGTTGAATGGTGCATATGCCATTGATGTTCTGTTTCATGAGGATGGTGCTGTCAAGAAATTGATGACAAGTGACATAAACACCAAGAGTGTGAATGGTTCACCTATTGGATATTGGAGTGAGGAAGTGTATTATGCTTCTTGAATTTCTAAAATGGCTTGCAGCCTTTACTACACTTGTAGTTTTTCCTATAATCCTAATAACCCTAATCTTTGCATACTACTGAGGATAATAAAATGAACAAAAAATTGGAT